>Ga0325404_1000319_pt1 | contig 47607 bp, 28 predicted proteins | sample PopdelMetagenome_18_FD_205664 | JGI IMG/M metagenome (GOLD analysis project Ga0325404, IMG submission 205664) | Populus deltoides microbial communities from Bellville, Georgia, United States - Xylem-Control-R1 | ecosystem: Host-associated > Plants > Phyllosphere > Stem > Wood/Secondary xylem...
GGGTTTTTCTCACATGATTGCAAAACTTGAACGCATTAATAAGGCCAGGATTGGAAATAAATCAAAAATTTCTCCTCTCGCAATGCACCCTAAACAATCTATGCTTAGAAGTAGAATAAAAAAAAAACGAAGAAAAGAGGCAGCACAATCTATCTTTTTGTTTGTTTTTCTATAGAGTGCTCCAAGACCCAAAGCAAACAATGGAGTCATGGCATCCACTGCAACGTCCTGTCCTTTTACAGCTAACTGAAAATAGCATCAGGAGGATGTGATAGCGCTTGAAATCCCTCGACTGTGGATAACAGAGTTAGCAAGAAAAATCTATCAGCCCCTCGGATTAATACAAACTCTCAGGAACTTGATCAAGGATGGCTGCCAATTCAGTGTAAGCGCACTCTGAGTCAAAAAAATTACTATTATCTTAGAACCTAGCTCCCGAATGATGGCTGCCAATTCTCACTGCAACTGGACATTCCATACCTGATCCAATCTCAAAAGCTCAGCCCATAATCCTGCTTTTGCTGCACTGCGCGAACCCACTTGAGATTTGAAACCCTGTTGCCCATACTAAACCACCCAAAACTGTTAAAACACTTGAAACGTGCATCTCCTTACTAGCATCATCTGCATTAAGCTTAACCCAGCCCTTGTCAGGAGGCTGCCGAACTAACAAGACCTTACTGCCTTGATGCTTATCCATATGCATTCCGTCACGCCTGCAATGTTTCCCCTATTTTCACCTATAAGACTGCTAATGTCGTAACCTAATTTCTGAATTTTCAAAAGAAATAAATAACAAATAAAAACGATGAAATGAATGAAGAATAAATTGAAATTTAGGTCAAGACAACATAAACTTAAAGTTTGAGTACTTAATTAAACTTTGGAATGGTTTAATTAATCAAATCAAGAGCTAATTGTAGAGTTGATAAGTTTGGAGACTTAATTGAACTTGAAATTAGTTTAATTAATGAAATCAAGGGTTTAATTGAAGAAATACCAAAGTTTGGGGCTGATTTAGGTTCCAATAACAAGAATTCAAGTTCAAGGACCATGTTTTAAATGGCGATACAATGCAAGGGTCTAATTACAATTTAATCAGGGGCTTGATTATAGAATTTCAGAAATTTAGTGACCCGATTGAAATGGCTATTCCCATCCCAAAACGGCACTGTTTCATAGAAAACTGTTTATCTTCTTCATCCCGATTGAGCGGAAACGACAGAGAACTTGGTGACATCTTTCCCCCACGATGCGCCATTAATAGTCCAATAATGGATGCTATCCATTATATGTATTGGCCAAAAGTATGGAGGTGGAGATTAATGTATTTCTTGGGTTGAGTTGGGAGGCGTGGAATAGAGAAACAAGAGGTCAAAGTATGCTCAAAACAATGAAGAAATGAACACAACAGGAGGATGAAAGAAAAGGAAAAAACGAACGAACGGAGGAGAACGAGCAGAGGGGGACGCGAACAAAAAAAGGGAACGAAAGAACAGAGATTGAGAGAAAACCGAGAGAACCAGGGGACTGAGAGAAAACCGAGAGAACCGGGGAAGGAAGACCAGAGGAAACCCGAGAACAACACAAAAGGACGCGAAAAAAAGAGAAACCAGGAGGACGAAGATACAGAGAGAGAGAGCCAGACGCAGAGAGAGACAGAGAGAAAACAGGGAAACAAGAATAAAAAAGAGAGACTAGAGAGAGAGAATATCAGAGGAGAAACGAAGGAAAAACAGAAACGAAGAGAGGAAAGCCTTCGTCTTCGCACCACCTCAAGCCATCGTCTTCAAACGGCAACATAATTACCTTGTTACTGTTACAAGCATTGGTGAATAATTCACGAATGCCAGCAACAGTAACTATCCGGGTCACTAGTTTATACAAGTGATCAGGCTGATCTAGTTGGGTTCATCTCAGCCTATATGTATGGGCTGAGATGACCTAACCTTAAAAAACAAAAAAAAAAAAATTAGAGCTAAACCTAGCGGGCCCAATTTTTTTATTTTTTTTATTTTCTAAACATCAAAAAATTTTAAAAAAATTAATGAATTTCAGATAAGATATTTAAAGAGCGATAATATTTTTTTTTATGTAATCAGTATTGTATCATAGAATTTATATTTATGAATAAGGTTCTTAACGAGTATAATATACTAGGTAACGATTTTTAAAACAAAAACTTTATTTTAAAAATAAAATGCCAAAAATTCTTCTTTTTATTTTTCATGAATTGAACTTTTGAAGATCACCGTGAATTCGGATATCAACTCCCAGCCCTGCTCCCAAATGAAATTACAACATAGTTGTGTCGATGATCTTATTGAGTCGTTGGGTCTTTAAAGGACCGCAATATAGCATATCAAACATGATAGCTTAGTTGGATTTGTATCAGAATAGTTCAGCCTTAAGACAGATGGCTTATTGGACGTGGGACATAAAAATACAAATATAACCTAAAAAACATTCTCCCTCAACATACATAGATACATTGACATAAAGCTCAGATTGCAAAAGCTTTGCATTCATGCTACGATGTAGTTGCAAATGTAAAAGGTGAGCCAAGGGCAACTGACCATCCCAAGGCAACATCTGTGCCTCTGCCATCGATATCCTGTGTATAAACAGCAATCAACATGTGTTAAGATTAATTGAGATGATAAAAGTCCTCATGCGCATGCTCAGGTTTACTGACTAATGAGTGTGAGCATTCCTTGAGAGAGTCCAGAGAAAGATAGAGAGAGAACCTGGTGGACTGCAATGCTGGAATTAATTCCGGCTCCATTAATCTTCTGGCCATGAACATAGTCTCTCCTTACAGAATGGGCCTCTGCCTCGGGACACACAGCAATCACACTGATGTGCTTTGGGAAATCAAGCCCCTTTGACTGCAAATGCTCGATAAGAAATCCATGGGACAGCCCAAGGATGCTGTTTGGCTTCATGTGAGAGAAAACTCTCTCATAAACACCAGCCTGATGCATCATGATATTAAAGTTGAACGGTTAAGACTGTGACCAAAACAGGCATTCATCAACACCAAACACATGGAATTTATGAGATGACCTATTAAGCATTGGATCATACAGAATGCACCACAAAACTTTTACCTCTGCTTGATGGATTATGGGGAAAAAATGAATTGAAAACAGATGAACTGGAGATGTGCTAGAAAATCAGAAACATTTTCCTCTCCTATTCTAATTTGATAGAACCAAAATCAACCTCGCGGCTTTACAGAAGAAAACTAAGCAAGCACAAACATATCTGCAGACAGACGTATCATAAATGTGTAGTCACTAAGAAATAACATACACTTAGCACTTCGCAGAAATGTCTTTTTGATTAGCGTAAAATATACATATCTTTTTACTCCTTTTATACTATACTTTTTAATGTATTTTAACCTTATATAAGTTTATTAAATTTTATTTTTATGAATTTAACATATTTAAGAGACAATGAATTAATTGAAAATGATAAGTAGTTCTGCCTTTTATATTTTGTACCTAACTTCTTGTGACAGGTGTTTTGCCAAGTTAGAATTCCGATATGAGAAAGTGGATTTAATCTAAGTCGAAGTACACATGTCAAGTTTTTAAAAAATGTATTATGGAAAAATATTCGATTTCATTTGGACCTCTAATCAGACCTGTAAAATCGTATTAGAATTCTACTAGCAGCAAGATTCTCTGCTTTCATACTAGATATTCAAATAAGAATATCTTGAGCTTCAGATATTCAAAATCACGTGATTCAAAAGCTCAAATTCATCTATACATCTAGGGATATAACTTCTATACAGGACTCTAAGTCAAATAAAATCATTTTGAAGGCAAAAATTGATGCAGTCTAAAGGACAAGATGAGTCTCCTGATTTGATGAGGAACTAATGGTGCCAAGCATTCCACTTCGGCTGAGAGTCTAACATAAAAACGATGGGTCTTAGGACCTAAAAAAAGTTTAGATCAAGCTTGTAACATGCGATAAATTAAAGAATGCAGCTGGAATGGTTAGATATTGCAAGAAACTAAGTCAGAAACAAAGTTTAAATGGCAGCAGAGTTGGAATTACAGCAGAGATATAACAGTAACAGAGTTAGTTTTTTACACAGATTCTAAGAGATTTATCCAACCTTAAGGACCAGATAAAGAAGAAAAGAATTAAGTATCATGAAGACTTCTAATTAGAGAATAATCTTGTGGAAATTCAGCAGCCAAGAAGGAGGATAAATAAAGTAGAACACAACTGAAACAAGGTGGAAAAAACATTCCTTTCTTCTCTGCTTTCGTTAATTTTCCAGCAACTATGAACTAAACTTTTAAATTTGATTCAAGAGGAATACACACCATCTCCATTAGTAAGTTGTGAGAAGTAACATTATCATTGTAAATCTTTCATATTAAAGTATTTATTTTTTATTGTTCATAATTATGTTATTGATTATTATTCAAGCGTATTGAATTGTTTTGAGAGGACATATATGTTTTCTGGTTTTTTTAATTCATAATTGTTGGTAGAGATTAAAGTAAGAAGCAAAAGAATTAATTTAATTGCTGCAACTCTTATTTTTATTTATCAAAGAAGAATAAACTAAGTTATATTATGAAGTTTCTAAATGTTTGTTTAAAATAAATACACATATTTTACTCCTACATTACTAGACTACTACTGAATGAATGAAAATTACATTTAATATTACATTTAGGGAGGAAGCAAATCGGTATTGAAACAGTACACACAGAAAAGTAACCCCTGAAGAACGTCACAGGAAACAAATTGCTACCATGACATTGAAGACAAGTAGCAGAACAACACCATTTTTACTCCATGCCAGAACTATCTATTTTCTTTTGTTTTTCACCGCACACAACTTACGCGAACTCGAGTAAGATTACTAAAGAATCTAGTCATTTGTTTGGCCTAAATCTCAGTAGCTACAAACTGAAAGAAAAATACAGAAACAACAAATAGAGAAACAAATTCAGAATTCACAGAGTACTGAACAAACAAACCTGTGCAGCATCGGAAATCAAAAGAAGCACAAGATCACTGCCTGAAATAGTTTCCCAGATATCTCCTAAAGTATCGCTCTCTTCAGTAAAACCAGCAGCACGAGCCTCAGCAAAAGAGCAAGAATCCTTCTCGAGACCGACCTATATCATACAGAGTAACCATGTAACTTCCTAAACAGGTAAAAGTTCTGTATATAAGAGTGAGGTGTAAATAATTATTTGCCTTGACTTTTATATCAGACTTGGCTTCAGCGAGTGCATCCCTTAAATTCCGAGCTTGAACAGAACCCTGGTAATGAATAGGGGCATGTTAGCAATCCACACAGAGTCATGATAAAAATAGCATTAAAGGAAAGATTTGTGATAAAATGAAGCTATCGATATAAATGCACACATTCATAGACTCTGTTTCCAGTTTCCACAGACACACTCCAAAAGATTTTGTAGAATGGGAAAGACGGCTTTTGATACTAACAAGTTTTAGTCCTCAAGCAGAACCAAGACATGCTAATAAGGTACTACAAATTTAAAGGCAATTGTACATATTCTAAGCACAAAATTCTTAGTATTCACCTGGGAAACCCAACCAACAACACCAATCTGTTTAATGCCCTGGAATGCATCTGGGAGCAAGAGAAACACATCCTTGCCTCCTCTCACAATGTACTGCAATGCAATAGGAACAAAGCATCATCAATAACCAATAGTTACAAACAGAAAGAAGTAAAACTTGGAGGGGGAAACAATCTATTAGACAGAAACTTAATAGTTATCTTCCATTATGAAACACTAAATTAAAGTTTCTAATATTTGATTATAAAATTTACAAAATGGAGCTCTAAATTTAGGGAAGGAAATGGAAAAAATAAAATTTTAAAAATCATACCTTGTCATGGCCAGCGAGCATGATCTTCTCCTTCTTGAAAACGAAGGTCTGAAAATCAAGAGAGGTCCGAAGCTTTACCCTCGGATGCATGACCCTTTCAGCAGCACCAACTGAGCCCCTTCCGCCATGGACACTACCGTCACCTCCACGAATTTTAGTAATAGTAGCTATGATCGCTTGCACAACCACAGGATTGAAGAAGACCCATTTAAGGAATTTTGAAAATTTTGCACCAAAAAGAAAAGCAGAGACGTTGCAATGCAATTCAAATTGTGTATCTTTTACATAACCAGATAGGGAGATCTTCTCCCTGCTTGCAAAGTGGGTGGAAAAACCAAGACTTGCAGCACGCGGTGGTGGTGGGTCCGCATCAGCTGAGCCGTCACCGTCCACGTCCTTTTCTCCGCCGCCTCCTCCTCCACTACCATTACTAGTTTTAAGCAGCTCACTTATTTTCAAGACAACAGCTGCCATGGCCATGACACGTGATAGAAACTCTTGCGGATAATGGACGGATTTTGATGGTTTCGGAGGAATGGTGAGTGGAGGGAGAGGGACAGAGGCATCAAAATGAGTTTCAAATTGTAACTCCTCTTCGTGAACACCATCAGGAGAGACTTTCTTCTTCTTGCTGTAGAAGGTCCCGAAATGAAGAGAAGCTGACAACGGTTTCAACGGCACTCTATACCCTACTGTTGAGCCTGACAGCTTGGGTTTGCGTCTTTCGAGAGATAGACCATTACGTGAATAGGTGTTACGTAGAGATTTTGGCGGTGGTGGTTTTGGACTGTGTAGAGCATAAAAGCAGTAAGTAGCAGCCATTTTGGTTTCGGAGGTGGAGGAGACGATGTCGGAGTTTTACGGGAAATGGACAGTGGGAGTTTTTTTTTGGGTTTGCCTGTGGCTACAAAAGGAAGGGCGTCACCAACTCATTGGTTTACATGTAATATGTCCGAAACATAAGGATATCTTACGAAGGCGAATGCACGAATCCCGACCTGGATACCCTCAATAACTAGTTCCGAAAATCTATGGACCCGACCAGTGTCACCAGACATGAAATTTATCGGCTTTGACGTGGCGTAACGAGGTGGAGGACAATGTAGTCATTTTAATATTTTGTGTGATTAATTAGTGGTTCCTTGAGGTTAGGGCTTCCCCTTCGGGGTTTTCATGTGTGGAGGGCAAGTTAGTCATTTAAATAAGTTATACCCGAAGGGCTTCCCCTTCGGGGTATAATTTATTTTATCACAAGAAAATAAAAATAAATTTTACAACACTTGAACTGTAATAATATTGGCAACATTGACGAAAGAGAAACAAAGATGGAGTAGCATAGAATTTTTCTCAATAAAACACCACTGCAAATCTCTAATCTCTTTATATGTTAAGAGAATCAAGAAAATTTGGGCGATGATTGGCTAATAAACTATGTTAATTTGTTATTAGGTAATTGTTGGATTGATTATTTAATTAGAGGTTGACTTTTATTAGCTTTTGTTGTTTGCTAAAGGGCCTATTGAGGTGGGTTGCTGATTTGAAGGAGCTGAAGAAGAGGCTGGTAGAGGGCAGTGAGGATCTCCTCGGACCCTGTGATGTTGATGAAGTGAAGAGTTGACTTACGGGAGGATGGATGTTTGGATGTAGCGATTGCAAGCCTGGATGAAGAATGTTTTTATGATGGTTTGGATGGTTTGCAGTGAAGATCTCCTCGGACCATCTGCAGGCTCTGTCCATCGGGCTATCGGGATCCTTCCTTGTCATCTTTATTCAGGAGAAAGCCATGATGAGGGTATGATTTCTTTGTGATGGTTGTGACTTTTATATATAATGTTTCTCTTCTCCTTATTTTTAAGCTATGATGACCGTATGATTTCTTTGTGATGGTTGTGACCATACTGAATATGAGACTTTGTTCTTCTGACTGAACAAGTGTGTAAGGCTCTGATTTTGAGAGATTAAATGATGGGTTTATGCAGAGCTCTGGGTTACAAGCAAAAACCAGAAAATGATCTTGTTAAGCTTCCTCTTTGGTTTTGGGTAATGAAAGAGGAGAGCTTGTGGAGGCTTCTGTTAGAGTGGAGAAAGCAGCATTACTGCTTTCAGAAATCATACCTAGGCAGAGATGAAACAATAGAGCCAGGATTAATGCACATCTTGATACACTTGGGATCCTAGTACCTTGTACTGAATCTACTGATAAGGTTTTTGTTGCTGGATTGATTATGTTGAATTTGAATTTAAACAGTTCTCGAATCATTTAAAAAAGATTGTTTCTTAAAGTTTGGGGATAAAAGTTGAATTTAAACAGTTCAAAATTAAACTTAATAAGAACCAATTGGTTTACTGTAGCTTATTGTGCTGCTTTTGTTTGTGAGTTTACTTGAGTTATTTATGCAAGGATGATTGATTAAGCTATGCTGCTATAGTTCGCATGGTTATCACTTCGATCTGTGGTTTTTCTTAACATAGACATCACCCAAAACATATATATGTGTGCTGTGATCTCTTGTGGTTGATGACATGACTTCTTCTTGATTGCAATTAATCATAAATCAAGTGCAAGTGATGTTATTTATGGACTATTTGATAAACAAAATCCTGAATTTTATATGGATTTGACTGGTTTTGTAAGAGCTGGATGTTATAGTTGTTGTCAAGTTTTCAGCTTATGCTTTTATATGTTAAGAGCTGGATTTTATATGTTAACTTGGGTTCCTGAATTATTAATTTGAACTTTCAGGCGTAAGGCATCATTGCTTGCTGGAGATATAAACCACTTGAAGGAGCTCAGGAAGAAGGCTGCAGAAGGTAGTGAAGGTCTTTTCATGCCATTGGATGTTGATGAAGAGTTGAGCATAAGATTGCAGTTTGCATGGTGCCCCCCATTTAATCAAGGCTTCTATATGTTGTGATTGCTAGCCTGGAATGCTGTCTGATTTAAGACAAGCTTCTGAAGCTTTCCATCTGATCACAAGGGTCTTGGACACAACAGTAGCGTATGGGGGAAGCAGGTCAGATGGATTTGATGCTGGGATGCTATTTGTGTGTGGGCTTAGGCAGGTTTGATGATTGGCTTGCTGAAAGAACTTCGACGCAAAAGAGTTGTTGATCACCGAATTGTGTTGTCTCATTTGATGCTTGCAGGTTTTGCATATATAACAGTTGAGGAATTGTGTGTTTGTATGGGAGTTCATATGGTTCTTTGATGGGGGTTTTGTATGGCTGTATCTTGTGAAGAAAGGGATGGATTCCTTGGATGCCATATATTGCATCTGAAACTTGTGAAAACAGGCTTGCGAGTGGATGTGTTGGCATGTGGGATTGCTAACGAAATGTGGACAGTTTGGGTGTGTCTTGGGGGCGTTGCACATGATTTTGGGAAGACATGACAGTAGGTGACACTTGAGTGTTACGGCATTGTCTTTGGCCAGACGAGATTGATGGCATTGATCTCGATAGCTTTGGGTGGGACTCAATGTTTGGTTTGACCTATGGGGTACAAACTGGAACCAAGAGAAGACTCGGTCACAGCTTGGCTCAGATTTGGGTTGACGAATGGGAATGTCAGCTTGGCATCGCAGAATTGAAGGGCAGTATTCTCTATGTGAAGGTGAAGAATACTTTTCTGACGAACAGCTGCAAAGAAGGGCACTGTGATGATACTGGAGTAAACCAGTTTCTTGCAGGCTCCATCCAACATGCAGCAAATCCGTACTCGACAAATTTTCTGCCTCACAGAATTTCTCATTAAAATCCACATTTCGAATAAGAGGAGAAGGGTAGCTTTATTTAAACCATCCACGTCATCTTCTTCAGGACATATGAGCCTATCATTTGTTAGTGATTGTTGATGCTTTCATAAGGTTCAGTATTTCCACTCTCATAATAGAGGGTGGTCATATCATGCAGTTGATTTATAGGATATTTCATCTTGTTCTGTATGAAAATGAGAGAGATTCAGTTACAGACGTGTACTGCACTTTTTGTAATGATAATTACTGATAACATAATGCGATAATAAATGCTAATTATCTCCATACAAATTCTTCTGGGAATTTGTGTTCTGCTGTCTTTCTCATAACCTTTTAATAATTAATGGAAGTTGGCTTTAATACTTTTTTCGCTTCAGTACATAATGTCATTTAAGAGTAATAGTATACAAACTGAAAAAATGTACTAAACACTAGTAACATTTAATGCAATGGTCTTATAGATCATTTATATGGAAAGTAAACCGATTATATAACCCTGATAATCACTTGCCACTTTCAGTTAGTGAGATTTTTATGGATGTTTGTATAGAGTTTTGCATATTTAACTGTAGTGCAGTGTTATTTAACAAGTTATTTTGTCTGCATTAAGAGTCTAGTTTTGCTGTTAAATCTGCTTTAGATTCAGCTTCTGCACACTAGTATTTGTATTGAGAGTCAGGTTCCTTAGTAGTTTGGTTTGGAATTGAATGGAACATTTAATGGAAAGTAACATTTAATGCAATGATTTTATAAATCATTTATATGGAAAGTAAACCGATTATATAACCCTGATAATCACTTGCCACTTTCAGTTAGTGAGATTTTTATGGATGTTTGTATAGAGTTCTGCATATTTAACTGTAGTGCAGTGTTATATAACAAGTTATTTTGTCTGCATTAAGAGTCTAGTTTTGCTTTTTAATCTGCCTTAGATTCAGCTTCTGCACACTAGTATTCGTATTGAGAGTCAGGTTCCTTAGTAGTTTGGTTTGGAATTGAATAACGAATCGTCATTTCCTCTGTTGACTTAACTGAAAGCTTCACTTCTATTCTCGAGCAAGCCCTTCCTGATAGTGCTAGTCCCCAAGACCGAGGGAGCTTCTCGACAGATTTTCAAGAAAAACACCATTGTTTTTGGAGGAAGTGAGTGAAAAGAAGAATACTTGGAGTGAGTTAAAAAGCGCAATAGAGAAAGCCAGTGTACAAAGAAAGAGTCAAAAGAGAGGGTAAAGAAGCTATCTTTTCCTTGTTTCCTTTGGGAGTGATCTATGAGTGCTCCATTTTTTATTCTCCTTTTCAGGTTAGCATTCTTTCGTTTCGAATACATGTGCATATTCATGTTCTGGAAAATGGTCATCTCTTTCCAATCTCACCATTTTTTCTTGGACTAAAAGAGATTGATAATCAGATCTGAATTAATTGAAGTATACATTGAAGGGTTTAAACTGCTGGTTGGTTGTGAATGTTTGTGCTTAAACCTACTTCTATCTTGATTGGTTGCATGTTGCTTATCATAAAATGTTCAATAAAATTCCTCGAGTTAAGGGAACTGAAATACAAATTGCAACAGACCTGATTTGTAAGTAGAGGGAAATAATAGAAGAAGATAGTAGTGCCGAAGAGAGCAGGTTTCTTCAGTGAATAAAGGATGATTGAAAGGATGGATACCTCTCTAACAGAAAGGAAAAATAGATTAGTTTCTGCATGCTTGTCATTTTAAAAAAAAAGACGGAGAAGTAGCTTGTAAGCTCAAATCTGAATCATGAACTTCAAGAGAGCTATTTAGAATTAAAATATTGAAAATAAATCAAGTTAAAGGCATGAAAGTAGAAACCAAGATATAGTAGATAACTATAGTTTTATCACCTGTACAAGTATTTGGGATTGTGGTGCAGGGTAGGCTGCACTACAGTTTTATTCTGGTTTCTGACACAGCAAGTTGAAGTCCCCATCTAATGTGTTAGAAGAAACTGAGCAATAAATATGAGCTCGGAAATGTTCAAGGGCAGAGGTGAACCAAAACATCCACGATCGATCGAATGTTCGCCCTATCAGGTTCTAATTAATAGCTGTAACCCAGTTTGATGATGGTGAAGAAAGAAGAGCAGACACAAGCATACTTTATCTGTATATCATTTTAATGTAGTTCTTATATGACCGCTGAAAATATTTTAAATTCTGGTTCTGTGTGATCTGTACAACTGGATCAAAAAGCAAAGAAGTCGGTATCCAAGAATGAAACCCATCATTACTGCTAAATTACTCCATTTATTTGATTCTTCCACACCTTTTGCTTCAGAAACCCCTCTCCATACAGATAGCAGTTTCTTTCTATGATCTCCAAGCATTTCCTGTTTCCCTTCTCTCCTCCGTATTCGTTTATCATAAAACACTCAAATGGGTACTTAAACAAGCTCAAGCAGTGCATGAAAATCCAATACTTCGGTATGCCATCCTTTGCTATGAAATACCCAGAGAAAAGGAAAAAGGAGCCCATTAGACCAGCAATCAAAGATGTCCCCATGATGAAATTTGGCACAAGAACACTAAAACATGCAACAAAAGAACTCGCCATCAAAACCACCATCCATACAACCACTGAGAAGCAGAGAAACCGACTCATTTCCCTTCTCAATCCAACTAGCTAGTATACTGGGGTGCTGTAGAGGAGTGCAAAACTAAAAGGAATGGAAGGAAAACCAGAGTGTTTGATACAACATAAGAAGAACTCTATAAGCTCCTTTTGAGGTTTCTCTCATTAAAATTCTTCTTTCTTGCAAGAAAATGGGCTGGCCTTCTGCTGTGGATGACAACAAGAAGGTGAGGCTGAAGGCAAAGAACCCAATTTGAGTCTGAAGTTTATGTCTCTTAGGACCATTTGTTGCATTCATGAATATATTTCCAAGCACAGCTCGAGCAAGTAGTGCTTGGAGTATTCTTGCTGCAAAGAGCTGATTGGTTCTGCAAATGATGTTGGAGAATCTCTGGCCCAGTATTAAAACCTCCTTGAACAGACTGTTGGGGTAAATAGGTTCTTCAGGATTGCTGTATTGGTTCGCATTCCTTCTGATATGCTTATAATCTTGTGCTGTATCACTGTCTTCTATTTCACCTTCTTCAGTATCTTCCATGGCCAGAGCTTCTGTCATTTCGATAGCAAACTCAAGCACATTAACATGCCTAGGAATGGAATGACCAGCGAATCTAATCCGCTGCGCAAGGAGATGCAAGGAACCATGATGCATAACAGTTCCATTTCATACCAACAGAATCTGATCGAACAGGTCAAGAATTCGGAAACCAGGTTGATGGATGGTTAACACGATTGTTTTACCTTGCACCATGTACTAGTGTTTTAACCAGCGCTATATTTTTAAAAAATATTTTATATTTTTAAAAGTATTTTTTAAAAAAATTACATTTGATAACAATACCAAACTAAAAAATCTTAGGTCTAGTGGTCATACAAAATATAAAACACTTGAATTTGACAGCCACACTAGACCCAAATCTGATAGACCTAGGCAAGCAAATTTTTTGGGTTGTTTTTTAAATTTAATATTTTTTTATTTTTCACCTTCAATATTTGATTCATCACGATAGACCTTCATGGTTTGTTTGGTATAGGTTCTATGGAGTTATCATGTTCTCATGCTCCATATCGTGGGTTTTGCAATTTAACCATAGTTGGCCCAAAGTAATTTAATGTGCCGACGTCTTAATATTTTTTTAAAAAAACAATATACCGTCTAATATATCAATATTTTTTATAAAAAGTTATTCAGTGTGCATCAAATTTTTAACTTCATCTATATTTTTATTAAGTTTGAAAAAAAATTATTTGACCCATTGCGTAACACGGGTAAAAAAACTAGTTAACATCTAAATACATTTATAATAGGAATTGTATGGCATTGCAAAGGTATTTGAAATTATAGTATAGGGTATTTCAAAATATCTTTATCTTGAAATTATATTAAAATAAATTTTTTATTTATTTATTTTTTTTTATATTAGTATATCAAAATCATTTAAAAAAACCATCAATTTATTTGTTTTTCAAGTTAAAAATACATTTAAAAAACATCTAAAAATCAGAATCACAAGCTATCATAATATGATAGAGTCGCCTTACTATCATCATCACTTTTTTATAGTGTGCTTTAATAGTCTAAATATGGAGTGGGCTTGGAAATGGGCCATTAGCATCAATCTTTCTAGATGGGCCAGTCTTAGAGCCTAAAAAATGCAGTGTCGTCTGTTAAGCATGAAGCAGTGTATTTAGCAATGGCCCATTACAATTGAGAACAGCATGTGGACAAACTTCAAGCCATTGCCACTATAGGACATAGGGCATTTCGTATGGTCCATATTTTTTAATTGTATAATTACATTTTAAAATTTTTATTGGTGTCCCCATTACTATATTCGTCTCAATAAAATCAGAATCTGTTTAGCATAGTTTATGAAGAGTGAATATTGATTTTGATTCATAATTTATTTTTTATAAATAATTTGTGGTAAAAATAAATTTAAGTTAGTACTATTTTGATAAAATAATTTAAATCATTTTTTTAACAAAGAAATATAACATAAGTTAGAATTTATAAATTAAAAGTGAAAAATCTTAACTTTTAATTAATTAAAAATTTGATTGAATTTTCTAACAAATCTTCATTTAAGTTAAAAGTTATTTCTAACTTACCATTTTTTTATGAATTAATTTTTTTAGAAATAATTTAAATTAATTTTAAAAAGTCATAACATCTTAGTGGTTATTAAAATTCAAATTTCTCAAGAAGAATTATTAAAAAGAAAAGAAAAAGGGAAAGCAAGCATTAGAAGATAAGCTCCATCCTACTTCCACGTGTATGAACATCATTCAAGAACGTAGATTCGGAGCTTATGACATGGCGAGAGGGACAACATTAATCCTGGCTCCTGCAACTAAGTTTTTCTGCTCTTCAAGTTCCAAGCCAGTTTCTACACTGCACGGGATCCCCCCCACCTCTCTTTCTCTGCTTCAATGGCATTGTCTTCACGTATCCACAACTTCTCTGTTCTCTCAGTAAGCAAAACTATAGAGAATGGCAATGGAAGAAGGAGAGCAAGAATGGTTGTTAAGATGGCAGCATCAACATCAGATATGGCAGCTGCCTTTGAAGAGGGAAAGCTAGAAAGGCCTAAGTGGTCAGGACAGACGCCTCTCTCTCGTCTTGTTGGAGCTCTTATTGCTTTTAAGCCTCTCTCCTCTGTTCTCAAACTTGGTGCCAGACAAGTCCTCATCAGGTCCATTACTTAATTCCCCTTTATTTACAAGACTAAATGTGCATGCATTTCCCTTTGTTTACATACGTTAATTTTTTGTGCTGCTCGATACTGCTGGTGTTGAAATTAGCAGGTTGGCATTGGTTATGCATAATTTCCTAATTTTTCTAATTGAATGGCTTTCTCATTGACTTGAATATGGAATTCTGAATGTGTGGAACAGAACAGCAGAGAAGGGGAACATTCCATGGAGAGAAATGACAAAGGAGATTCTGGAATCAGATGTGTATAAGGAGCTGGAGAGCATTCAAAACCCCTCACTTGTTTATCCAGATTGTGGGTATCTTAACCTATTGAATTCCTTTACATAATGATTCTCTTTCTCACACTCTGTAGTCAGTTTTCTTTTTGCTTGTAGTTATGTTTGACTGGTTAGATTTGTTCATATTTCAATATGGGCTAAACCTTTTTATGACATTTAAGTTTAATCTCCGCTGCTAACATCCCTATCTTGATCTATATTTGCTTGCAATCTCTATTGGAACACTTGCATGTTTCAAGAAATTTAAATTGAACTAATGAGGTTAAATTTTAAAATTTTGGAGGTCTGTCCCTTTTCTTGGTGGGTTACTACTTGCTATTTTCTCACTTTATTATGCTCTTCATACTTCAGTGATCAAGTAATCTAATTAAGACAAGCTGGTTCTATTTTCAGATTACCTAAATCCTTTCCATGCTTACGACGAGGGAAATCTTTCATGGCTGGTAAGTATTTATTACTCGGTCTCAGTGACATGGTTTTGTATGCATCATTGGATGTATCTCCTTTCTGTGATTTAACAGTTCTGCTGAAAGTATTCTTGATTAATTTATTTAGTGCTTACTATTTAATGTTTTTATTTTGAATGTCAAGTTCTTGCCCCCAAATGAGCAAAAAATACAGCCAATATTCTTTTCTGTTCTGCAAGCTCAAGTAGTGCTTGTAGATTCTGGTTGTCTTCCTGCTCGTATTTATCAAGCATGAATCACATGCTATAAAGCATACGTACAGGATGAAGTTAAATGTTATAGTCTTGTTAGTTTCCTAAGTACAATAACATGAAAGAGAGGATGATCCTATTGTAGCCATATGTCTAATGTCAGGCTGCAGCTGAAGCTGAAGCTGCAACCATGTCAATGGTGAGGCGAGCAATACCTAATGCTTCTACAGTAGATGAAGCAAATCAAGTAGTGCGTGGAAATTGGCTTCAGGCAATTGAACAGCATCATCTACAGTACTCTGGGACTACCATGATTAGAGACATTCTAGATATTGGATGTTCTGTAGGTGTTAGCACAAGATTTCTGGCTGACAAGTTTCCTTCTGCTAATGTCACTGTAAGTCCGATCCTCAAATTTTGTGAGCTCATTTCAACTGTCCTTTACAGATGATACAATGCAATGAAAATAATATTCTCGCCAGTTTTAATGGCTGAAACTTGTTTATTTTTTTCCATATGCGGATCCCAACCTGCAGGGGCTAGATCTGTCACCTCACTTTCTTTCCGTAGCTCAATTCAAGGAAAAGAAGATAGGTCCTAGAAAGAATCCTATTAAATGGATGCATGCTAATGCAGAAGACACAGGCTTTCCACCCCAATCATTCGATCTTGTTTCAGTTTCATATGTGGTATGTGCTATTCTCTAAAGCAGTATGCTTCTTGATATTCTGGAATGTTCTGATTAAACATGATGCCTTTTCTTTAGCGGCCATCCATTCCTAATAATAGTACAGAGAGTTCACTTCCCTAACATAGTAGCAGGATTACAATTAGCTTTAGAAGTAAGCAAATAAAACTGTTGAAGTATAAGATTTGGTAATTTATTAAAAAAAAGAAGTCCCACATCATGTTTAACCGTCAGAGAGATCGGTGTGATAATTCAAGCATTGACCAAGATTCAAGCATGAATAAATTGTATTTTGAAAGCTTCTGGTGTGTGATAATTTCAGATACTTATGCTTTCAACCCCCTGAAATATATGCAGTTTCATGAATGTCCTGAAAGAGCAATAGTTAATATACTGAAGGAAGCATTCAGGCTACTTCGTCCTGGAGGCACAATTGTTGTGTCGGATCAATCAGTAAGCATCCATGCCTATATAACTTTGGAAAAAACATAATAATTCTCCTACTGCTGTATCATTATTAATGTGATATTTCTGCTCTCTTATGCAGCCAAAGTCAAAGATCCTACAGGTATGGTTCCAATTCTACCATAACACACCATAAATTTATCTCTGTAATTGTGTGCATAATGTTATGGATATATCAGTCGTAAATCAAAAATTTGAGAAAATCGATTTGGTTTGGACATATGGTGAGAATTGGCAGGAATTTGAGATTTCTTTCTGTCAGGGTTTTGCAAATATAAAATTGTACATGAATTTTCACAAATATGCTATAAGCAAATTGAAGCCCTTGCCTGTTCATGCGTTGTAGGAAATGTCTCCAGTTCTGTTTACATTATTGAAGAGCACCGAACCATTTCTCGACGAATACCATCTGACTGACCTAGAAGGAAGAATGGAGGAAGCTGGCTTCATAAATGTACAAACAGGTCTCACAGATCCAAGACACAGGACCTTGACTGCAACCGTGCCTTGTTAACATGTATACTCACTAAACTGATCACTGCATTAGCTCCAAGCACTTCTCTGAATGGATAGATCAGTAGAAAGTCGGTCATCTTGTTGCTCTATATGCTTCTAACCAGCTAGCTCATTGGAGACATGAAATATATTTGTTTCTTTGATGCCAATTGTCAATAAACTTTACAGAAATTTTGTGAACGCTTGTTTTGATTGGAATGTATAAAACTTCACGAGTGCTGTTATGATGCGATCAAGCAACTTCATGTTATTAAATTCATGATGGTATAGGGGGATGAGAATTTAATCTTAGTCCATGTATGCTCACCTAAATCGACTTGAAAGAGTACAGTAGATTTTTTTTTGGATAATTATTATTTTGGAGTGGATATTAACATTAATTAAAAAGAATTAGTTGAGAGGGCCTCTCCTCACATATCAATGTTTATTGGAACAATAACTTCTTTTTTTTTCATTTTTATATTTAAACATTGCAAATTGAACTTTGTTATTTATTTCTGTTTTTTTTACACAAGGTTGCTAGGTCTTCGAAAAACGTGTTAGTATTGGATTTATACTCCATTTTATACGTATTTACTTTTTTCTATTACATTATTAAATAAAAAATGTAATTATTATAAATTAGATTTAATGATTTATTTCAATTTATTTTCTACAGGACGATCTTAAAAAAACACGTCGGCATTGGGTTAATACTTAATTTTTTTAGCATCTATTTTTTTATCATATTATTAAATAAAAATAGTTTTAGAAAAAGGTTATTAAATTCAATGGAGTTCATGACTTAGGTCGTGGATTTGACAAGTTAATCAAAATTAACCCGAATTGATTCAATATATTGCCGTCTCAATATTTTTTTAAGAAAATATGTCATCTTGAAAATATTTTTAAAGATAAACCATATTTTTACCAGTCATCCGAGTTTCCTCTAATCTGTCAAGTCAACCGGATCATGTTAGGGACAATTTCTATACAATTTAATTTGAAACTCAAGTTAAACAAAAAATATGGTTGAGAGGTTTTAGATTCGACCTATTGAGTTGGGTTTAATGACACTATTACAAAATTTCTCTTAATCTATTATTTTTTTTACATGTTAAAAAATTTTGTTTTTACTGTAGTATAGCAGGAGAATTATCTAGTGAATATCTAAAATTCTTATCCAATAAATAATAAATAGAATATAAATATTATTATTAATCCAAACTCAAAACATATATGTTAATATTGTATCCAAGAAATATTTGTAGTTTTTAAATATAACATTGAAAAAAAAAACGGGGGGGGGGGGTCAAATTATTACACCCTGAGACAAAACATTATTCATTGCAATGATACAATGACAAAATTGCTCTTGAGGCATTAAACTTTTAAACTAGGGATAATAGATAAAGTGATTTTTTTACAATGATATAATTACTTTTTACAAATTATATAGGGTGAGATTGGTTATTTTTTTATTGCACAGTAAAATTATTAATTTAATCCTAGAATAAAAAATATTAATGCATATTATTGAGGTGTTTTGATCTTCTCAGTTTTTTCTAAATAGTATAATTATTTTCATGTCCTTAAAAAAAAATCAATATAACTTTCTCATAAAGGTTTTTTTTTGTTATTTTACATTGGTTTTATTATAAATTTAAAGGTTATTTAAGAACATTATTGTGATTGATATATATTAAATATTATTGAAAAAATGATGGGGTGTGCGTAGCACGCGCTTGCGTATGGATACCCCTCGCATTGTTTAGACAAAGCGTATTTGCTAGAGATTGAGATTCATTTTTTTTTATGGAATTATCATATTCTCGTTTGATTTATTAAGAATTGGTTTTTGAATTTTTTTTTTTCCTGCATTCTTTTCTATCAATCTTATATTTATAGTCGTGAAGTTTGTGGGTTAACTTGATTTAACTAATTTTTTTTTTATTTTTTTATTTTACCCTTCAATATTTAGTTGTTTCATAATCCAAGTAGGCTTAGAAAAGATTCTTTTTTATTTTTTTTGTCAATTTATATTTGTTGTTATATTTTTTAAATTATATTATTTAAATTATCAATTGAACCAATGATTCATGAATTTATTTCCTTGACATTTGTTTTAAGTTGAAATATTTTTTTTTGTCTAGTACACGGAGAAGCGCGAACCACAAATATAATATACACTACTTACACTAATATTAACATTATATATAATAAATATAGTATAAATATTTAAATTTTTTATTCAATAAATAATTAATAAAATATAATTTTTTTTCAATATAGATAAGGGTGTGAATATACTATAAATATGATACGTGATATCCATTATCATTGATATTTGTAATATACTATAATTTCTTATCCAGTGGCAAAGTATGAGTTTGAGCAAAACTGTAAAGACAAAAAAATATTAAAAGAAGTGTCCATTTCATGAGTACACCACAATGCATCGAAGTAAATAGATTAGCATAACCATAGATAATTAAGTGATAAAAACTTAGGATTAAAAAGTTTGTTTTTTCTATGATTTCAAATTCGAGTCTTATAATTATTCATATAATGACTATGGAGGTTTACATGGTTGTTAATTTCAGGGCCCGTGAGATTAGTCACGGTACGCGTAAACTGGCTCGGACACCATGTTAATAAAAAAAATAGATTGCTAGCATTGTGGGTTATTTTTTTAATATAAAAAAAAATATTTAATTGTGTTTTCTAAAAAAAAAGTAATCATGAATGACTTATTGAATTTTTTAAAAAAGTATTAAAATGAAAATATATTATATTAATCTAAATCAATATATGTTAACTAGTCAATTCATGACTTGAATTATAAGAACGTGATAACTTAATAAAAAACAATAATGTCTAATTACTAATTAATTTGATGTTGAAAAATAAAAATAAAAATATTCAATTAAGAAAGATAAGAAAAGACCTGAGTAAATTTAAATCGACCTGCTAAACCTGCAATCTAAATTATGCATTCTACTATATTTGAAAAAAAAATTTAATCATTTTTTATTTAAGCGCACAATAACCAAATGTGTGGGACTTCTTTTGTATCAAATTAAAAAAAAAGCACATACAACTTATTTTTTTTAAAAAAAAAAGTTTGGTAGCAAGAGTTTTTTATGTCAAATAACAACAAAATATCTTTTTTAAAAAAAACTTAAGGATTGAGAATACATTAAGGCCATGTTTATTTTCTAAAAAGTAGTTTCTGGAAAATTACTTTCCAAACTTTCTTGTGTTTGTTTGCCATTAAAAAAGTTGGTCAATGGAAAATATTTTTCAGTCAACGAAAATACTTTCCGGTCAAAGAAAAATTTGGTTTGGTTTCCAGAAAAGTGTTTTCTCTTTTGGCTGTGTTTGTTTTTTCGGAAAGTGATTTCCGGGAAACCACTTTCCAAACTTTCTTGTGTTTGTTTGCCATTAGAAAAGTTGGTCAACGGAAAACACTTTCCAGTCAAAGAAAAATTTGGCTTGGTTTTCAGGAAATTAAAATTTAATTTTTATATTAATTTTGGTCTTTATTTTTATAATTGCTATTTGCTTTTTCCTTATCATTTTTTTATTGAAATTTTTTATCTATCAAATTTGGTCCTCATTCTTTTGATTGTTATTTATTTTATTTGAAATAATTTATAAAATATTAATTATTATTATTTTAATTTCTTCATCTTTCATTTTTTTTAATTTTTTAGATTTTATCTCTATTATTTTGATTATTATTTATTTTATTTGAGATAATTTATGAAATTATATTTTTTTTCAATTTCATTCTCATTCAACTTTTTAATTTGTAAGATTTTCTCCTCATTATTTTAATAAACTTGAAAAAAATAAAACATTAATAAGTTATTTTCCAACTCATTTTTCATGACATAACCAAACACTGAAAAGTGTTTTCTAACTTATTTTTTATTACACTATCAAATATCAAAAAATACTTTTCTAAAATTTACTTTCTAAAAAAAACTACAAGACTAACAATCATGCCATATACCATGAACCACCCATGCGCCTAAACCAGAAAAAAAGCTTGGCCCGTGTTGGTACTTTTTTCTCCAATACTATAAGGTAAGGTGAAGAATGTATCATCCATTCTTTTTTAAAAAGATAACAACTTGGAGACAACATGGTATTTATATTTTTATAATCCAACAACTAGAGAGTTGGTAGAAAATCAGGGCATAGACATTATTTGCTTTAAAATACATTTTCAATTTTAAAAAATTTAGAAAACATCATAGAAATCTTGATAAGCCTGTTTATAGCCTCAAATTATCCCAAAACTTATCCAAAAACTTAAAACCAACTCTAATTCAAAAAACTTCTCAAAATAAGACATACTCTTTTAGGTAATGGAAAAGCCAAAGAACATCTTAATAGAACTTCTTTCATCGAATGTAACATATTAATACTAAAATTAATTTTTTTAGAACAAATTCAGTGTCAACTGATATTTTCACTCTTTACCACTTAAAATTGATGACCTTTTCTCTTATCTCTTAAATCAAAGACTAAAATATAAAGAAATGAATTCTTGAATCAAAATTAATTTTTAAAAAACTAAGGGGACCGAAAAGTGACTATTTAGAAAGTATGAGGACCAAAGATGTTTTTGCTTTAATTTTGAAACAACTACTTATTTTCTCATCTTTTAACTTCGATTATTTGTCTTTTAATCTTGCCTTTTGTTAACAATTTAGAAGCAATTCACCATCAATTTTGCCAAAAAAAGGAATTAATCAAAGACAATAAGTTTGGGGATTAAAATAGAAAAAAAGTGAAAAATCATTGTTTGAATCTATAATAATTTGTGAAAAGTTTACAAGGAACTAGTTAGTTCAGTTAATCCATCTAACTCGTTGTATTTCGTGTTTGTATAAGCAAAGGAAAACAATGAGACAGAGACAATTCCCTCTGCAAACTCTATGTCCCTGTTTCTTAAAAACCCACTTGTTTTTTTGCCCCTAAATTCCCATAAAGTCCCAAACTTTCTCTCTGTGAATTCACACTTCCATTGCTCTCTGATCCAAATTTCCGTGTCAAGATTTAATCTTTCTCTCTCTAGAGATCATGGAGAAAGTAGAGAAGGCACCAAACGATCCAGAGAGTGAAGAAACTGAAGCCATTGAGCTTATCCTCTATCAAGTCTCTGAATGCTATGTTTATCTGGTAACTTTCTCTCTCTTTATCTGTGTATTGTACTGTCTTTAAATTTATGTTTTGTGGATGTTTCTTGTGATTTTGCAATTGGGTTTTTGGGATTTGTAGTGATCAATGATCTTTTGAGTTTTTTGTATATAAACAGCTTTGAAAATATGTTCCTTTTCCAAAAAAAAAAGTCCTTCAAAGAAAATTGGATTTTCAGTTGTATGGATTGGAGAACAGAACTTAGATTTGAATTGTTGTAGTTAACTGAATTGAACATCAGAAAAAGTGGCAATCAGCACTGTTCCCGCCTTTTCTTTTGATTAGTTCTAAGGAAATGAAAATATAATAAAAATGTATGTGAATTGTGTTTTAGAAGTTCTGAGGTGGGTTTTTAGGTGTTGCTTTATTGTTCTAAAAGAAACATCATTGATTAAGGGTTCTTGTTTTTTTGTACTTGTGGACTGAGTACTGATGGTGTTAATCATCGATTGGGTAAAATTGATGAAGGGACCAACTTACAATTGACATTGATGTTTGAAATTAAAGATTGTAATAGAAGTAGTTATATTACCTTGAGAGATCTCATCATGGTCAAACAAGATGCGGTATTTAAAAGTCAGAAACTGCTGATCTTGCATCGAGAAGTGATTACTGGCTGCTACTTAAAGAAACAAGGCTGATTCCGAGAGATCTTGGCATAGGAAATTTTAAATTTTTGGAAAGAATTCATTTTTATGTGGGCACCTCAAACACTTCCATTTCTAGTTTTATAATAAGTTTGTGGATTATGTCAAATTAAGGGCCAAGGAAAGAGCTATTTTCTCCCTTTTCCAGTGTACTGCCTTTGCTATTGACTGCCGTCCTTTCCCTGTTGGTCGCATTTTTGTAATAATGGAAGGCAATGCTCTAAAAGTAATTTTGATAGACATGCATTAATTATGGTCACTTAAGGTCCATATATAACCATACTAACCGACAGTATTTACTTTTTTTCCCTTAATTTGTTTCAATCTGAAAGTTTTCGATCATTTTATCCTCTAAAAGCACAGGTGTATGACTTCAGTCTTTTTTCTGCTAGTAAAAAGTTCATTTTTTCATGCTTGCCTTTATGTTATTGATATTTGTTTTCCCAATTTCTCGTTAATATAAATCTTAAACTGTTACCTTGACATCAAACTCTTCTACATATCTGTTTATGGCCTGTGTATCCGTTGCAGATGTTTGAAAGCTTAGATGTTCAGATATGTCTATGCAAGTCTAAGCTGTTTGATATCTTTTAGGCTTTTCATTAAACTTGAATATCTTATAGGTTAACATTTATGCATAACTTTCTGCTCTCACCTCTTTACATAGCTAGTCAGCGGCAAATCCATCAAAATTTGATTTTTTTTAAAAACAAATTATGCTGTATCAAAAACCACCCAGAGTACAGATTTATGCCATTTTTGCAAATGATTACATGCTTCTTACATACCAGCTGCATCTCATTATTTTCCTCTTATTTTCTTTGTTATCTAAATGCACTAGGTAGCTTTTTGCTGATTAAGACAATTCAAACAAGATAATAGTTGCTAAGCTAATTCATTTATTCTTTCTGCAGATACCACCCAGGAAAAGTGCTGCTTCTTACAGGTTCTTGCTCAACTTGTCATCTAATGCCTGATTAGTGATATTGATGAGACATATTTTCTAAATGATGTCTTTCATACAATATTATTGCTATTTTGAAATATGAAGAAGTTGATTCATTCAATTTGTAGTGTTGCTCAGATTCTCTTGATTATGGAAATAGGGTTCATCAATCTAATTAGGAGTTGGGCTTTAATTGACACTCATGACCTAATAAGGATGTAGATGCACAGGGAGCTTTTGTAATAGGAATTGTTGACAAAAGGTTTTTTCCTTCTTTTGCAAATCAGGAGATAGACAGGAGAACAACAACGCATCTCAAAATACCAGAAGTAATCTTGTATTTTTTTTTTTACAATATGCTTGGGAATTATAGGTTTGGAAAATTATATTCAAATAACCAGTTTGATTTCTAAAAGAAACTTAAAATCTAAATTTACTTTCTTAAATACAACCTGTTATGAAATCCAGTCTCTCCATACCCTTTCTTTGTTTTTTTTTTCTGCAATCAAATGCAGCCAGGCATATAATGCCATTGAATATTTGAATCTATGGATTATATCTACTGCTTAAACTTATTTTCACCTATTGGATATGGATATTTATATCTTTAGAAGGGTATTTCAGGGCTGATGAATGGGATGTCAACAAATGGGCCTGGGAAGGGACTTTGAAAGTCATTAGCAAGGGTGAAGAGTGCATTATCAGACTTGAAGATAAAACCACAGGTTATATTATCTTTGGATTGTTATGATGCAGAAAATGGTATAGTGTGTTTCCCTGTTGGACTTTGCATGCTTTGATTTAATTTGTATAGGTGAATTATATGCGCGGGCATTTTTGAGAAAGGGGGAGCTACATCCAGTGGAACCTGTAATTGATAGCAGCAGGTTAAGCCTATTTCTCACTGAATCTTAAGCTTATCTTTGTTGTACCATTTGTTTTATTGATAAGAGTAATGATATATGTCCTATAGGCATAAATTTAATACATTAAGCCTAACTGGAGGTTGGTTCTAACTGAATTCCCATAAAATAGTGTCTTGACTTGAGGGTATATAAACAAACATCTATTCTTTTGCAGATATTTTGTTCTGCGGATAGAGGAAAATATAGGTGAGCTACCATGCCTGCCTCCAAGTTCATTATTCAACAGAAGATTTTACTTCTATATTCAACTGAATTAATCTTAGCTTTATCGGAATGGATTACCGAATTCCATCCTATATTATTGCAGTTAATTTTTCAGATTATAACTTATTTAGAATTTTTTTAATGATGCATAATCCCTTTGATCTTCAATCTCTAATCCTGCTGATGCAGTTTCATAATGCTTGGATATCATTCCAGCTTTTTTTTTTTTCAGAATGTGACTGCCTCTATGAAAACTATTAAACCCCTTTGAATGATCTGCTCGCATTTTTTTATCCCCTTTCCCTTAGATTTATTTTCAATTTCGTTACTAAATCAGCTGTCTGGAATTATGCAGGTGGTCGCCTTAGGCATGCATTTATTGGCATAGGATTTAGAGAAAGAACAGAAGCTTATGATTTCCAGGCGGCGCTGCATGATCACATGAAGTATGTTCAAACCCATAAATGTATCATTTACCTTTTCTTTACATAGTTCATACTCCACGTATCCTTTGTATTGTGTAGTTGATATTTTATATGGGTTCTCATAAAGAGATAAAATTCCCACTAGCAAAAAGTTGATTGATTAATATAGGCATTCTCTCATGTTGTCTATTAAAGATATCTGGACAAGAAGAAAACCGCGGAAGAGATGGAACAGCATTTTCAGGAAACTTCCTCGGTTGATTACAGTTTAAAAGAAGGGGAAACTCTTGTACTCCAAATGAAAAACGTAAGCTCATGTGCATCTACATTTCCCAACTATGTATATATGGATACGTCAAGCATCCTAATCTCTTTTGAAATTTGCTCTTCTTGTATGACAGAAACCTAGAGGTAGTGTGAAGTCCAAGTTTTTCGAGCAGGGTCTGAACAATCTGTCATTGGAGGGAAAGAGCGATGGAAAAGAACCCTTGCTTAGTATCAGACCGCCTCCGCCTCCCCCAGGACCGCCTTCACCCGCTACAAGTGTACAGAATTCTCCATCAAACTTGCCACCAAAAATTACTCTTGATGGAAATTCTACTGAAAAATCCCCCAACTTGGCAAAGGATGAAGCAGAACACACGCATTTTCCTGACAATGAAAGCTCACAAGATATACAAGATGATGATTTCGGAGATTTTCAAGCAGCTGGGTGATGAGGACTAGAAATTGACATATTTATAATCAAATTCCTCAGCCTCCTTTCTTGCTTTTGTGGGATTGGAGTTCTCAAGGGTTTAGATAGAGATCCAACTATGAGATTTTGATCACCATGTTCTGTGAAATATTCAGTAAATATGACGAAAAGCGGATTTACCCTTCCGACCGCATTACGCTGCTGAGATTGATTTACCTTTTTCGCCAGCACGATGTCTAATTACAAGAGGCTAATGTGCAATCAAACAACTGCTCCAATTGCAATGCACTTCATTTCTTAAAGTTAACCCCTCCAGCTATATGTAGTTCTTGGGCAGTTTGGGAACGCTTGCAAAATCATGTTTTTTAAAATTTTGATTTTTTTTAAATTTTTTTATATTCTTGGGTTGTTTTGATATATTAATATTAAAAATATTTTTTTAAAAATAAAAATATTTTATTTTAATATATTTTCAAATAAAAATATTTTAAAACATAACTATTATCGCAAAACACCTTAATTGTTCTAGCTAATTGTCTCCGTGGTGTCTATAGGGATTTAGGTTTAAATTCAAGAATTCTTTTTGTGTAGGTGTAGATATACTTGTCTAAGATTTAATTCAAAAAGTATTTAATTCAATTATATACAAATTAGTTAGAAAATACCAATACTATTAAAATTAAAAAAAAAACCTAAGAAAAAACCAAAGTTGTAATCCCTAGGTTTTGTTGTCCATGTATTGTGTTTGTTTTCGCGCTCTAATTTTCATGTGATATTATTAAAATTAAAAAAAATTAATTTTTTAAAATCACTTTGCATAATAGCATCATAATACCAAATATATAGTGGTATTATAATAGCTTTTGCAGTTTATAGTTTGGAAAAATAAATTTTTAAAAAACTATAAATTATAGTTTATTTTTAACTAATATTTCAACAAATTGTTTTTAATAAAATTTACACAAAACTACTTTTAAATTTATAATTAGAACAAAATACAAGAGCAAAATATCAAACATAACCTAAGCAGACGTTCAAATCTGTTAAACCAATTACTCAGAGTCAGAGCCATCATAACTAAAAATCTGCAACACCAACCTACAGCACAGACGTGCTTGACAAGAAACAATCCCAAGAATTTCATTTTCAGATTCCCAAAACTATTAAAGCCTGCTTTGTTATTCGTTCAAGATTCCCAGATACTTTCCAATTCATTTTCAGAACGAACATATTGCTCCTTACCAGGAGCAAAAAGAATTTCATTCCACCAAGAACTTCTTTAAGATTTTAGGCTCTGATATTCCAAATTCCTTACAACTCCATTCTTCATATTTATATAATTAATTACATAACTTCAACGAAAGAGATTGATTTGATGGTCAAGAACAAGAAGGTAGTGTGTTTTCTCTCTTAAGCTGTCGCTACAGCTCTGGAGAGTTCCCTTAACCAAGCCGCTGCGTATGAGTTGCCGGCTCATTCTTTAATAGGCATGTGGTTAGAGCACCGAGCTCCTCTCACTACTTGGGAACTCATAGTTTCATATTCTATTTCACTCCATGATAAAGGTTCTTTCCATCCTTTCTTCACTGTACTATTTTGTTGTCGGTCATCAAGAAGTATTTAGTCTTGCAAGGTGGTCCTTGCTGATTCACAAACTTCTGTATATTTGACCCATTATACATTTTATTTTTTTAATTAAATTTTATGAAAATAAATAATTTTAAAATATATTTTTTGAAGGGGTAATAATTACAAAAAACCTTGTTATTTTTATTTTTTATCTCATATTTGAGAAATTATAATTTCTTCTGTGAACTTTATACAAGTGCTAACATTTAATATCCAAAAAAAAACCACACTTGATTATTTATAGGTTTTCTATTATATTCATCTCAATAATTAAAAAATCCCTCGATGGAGCCTAAAATAACAAGATTTCAGCAACAACTTCTTTAACCAATGAATCAAATATTTGGCTTTCAAGCTCTACTCCAAGGGCACCTGCATCTACTTCAAAGTCCAACCATCTGCTATAAAATCATAATTTCTCGAACTTTAAATGAAAAATTTTTAAAAAATCAAAATATAGGAGATATTTTATAATTATTTTTTAAATTTAAATACCAAGATTAGTATTATAATAAATTTATTTTTTAAATACATACATTAATAAACTTAATGCAATATTATAATATATTGTTTCACATACATACAAAAATAATAGCAACAAAAAATCTTATGACTTCTCAATGAAATTAACAACTCAATTGATTTTTTATTGTTATTGTTTGTTAATATTGAAGTGGGCTTGACAGAAGATTTTCTACCCGCCCAAACTGGATTCAAAGTACCAACCAACTCTTTATCTTGTCGGACAAAGTTACATGTTGCTGGCATTGTTATGGGACCCACCAAACCACGAGCTACTGTGGGACCCATTTTCTTTTCTTTCTTTTTTTTTCGGTATTTGTTTTTTAATCTCGTAGTAGGTTTCAAACAAGAATGAGAGTTGTTTTTTTTTGTTTATCTTTTGCAGATAAAAAGAAAGAAAAAAGAATTTTATTTGGGTCCACATGAAACTCTGTTGAAGTCCACATGAAAGTCTGTGTCGATATGGAGTTCTATTTATTCAAGTATTTCTTTGGATGATCGAGCTTTTGGGAACCACTAACTTGCCCTTTTACACCACGTAAGTTCTCTCTATAGCTTTAATTTCCAGAATTTACAGTCTTTATCTGCTTCTCCTTGCCGTTTGTCCAAAGGGTTGCTCAAAAAAAGCTATTCTTCAGAAGGGTTTTCTTTTTCTTTGATCATCAGTTTTTATCAATCTCTGTTTTTGCTGTAAAGTTTAGTTCTTTCTCTCTTTTGCATGATTTTTAAGCCTGGTTTTTGAGGTACGTATTATGCACTGTGATTTTTATTTTATTTTTATCGATCACCAATTTACAATACGCAGAGATAGTTAAAAGAAAATTAGAATAGTCAGGATTTTGGTGGTTCTTTTTCTAAATTTACTACCTTTCTTCTTGGGAAAATTTGAACCTCTCAAGGATAAGTCTTAAATTGATACTTAGTTGTCTTCTTATGCAATGAATTGCCTGAAAGTTTTTTACTGAATTTTAAATTTATAGACTTTTAGTTGTGGTTTATGTATAATGTTTATTCAAGTGGGTGCAATAATTTAATATAATTTTTATGTTGGTCCAATGAATTATTGATGTAAAGTTTTGATTTTGAGCTTAAATTAATAAAAAAAGAATCTTAAATTATTGATGTAAAGTTGCTCCTACAGTTTTATATTTACCGGTGATACTTGTTTCTGTGGTTTCTTTTTATGTTTCTGTTAAAATTAAGGTTATCTGAAGGATATAGTCCAGCAAAAGAGCATGGAGAAATTTTAATTATTTTTCATTCACTGAATGTTGGTTTAAATTCCTGTAGAGAATTGAAGCTGCGAGGATTGCTGTCACACTAACTATTAAATTACGAAGTGGAAGAAGTATATCACCTGTTGCTGTGAGGCTAATTTATGACTATTATGGACCTGAAAGGTATAACATGGGTTGGTGACATTTATCTGAAATTTGAAGCTAGGTTGCTGGAAGTGGAAGAAATTATGCGCGAGGTACGTCCTTTTTTGTAATGTCACCTGAAACTAATACCTACATATCTCAAAAGGCCAGGCTAAGGGCTGTATCTCTCTGCTGCCCAGATTTGTAGGCAGCTGAATTCGAATGGCCTGCAAGAGCAGTGCAGTTTCCTCCCAAGTTGCAAATGTACTGTTGTGGCTTTTTTATGAGATTGGCCTTTATCATTTTTCTGTTTCAATTATTTCCATGGAAAGAGATTCATGATGATCTCCTTTGAGCTCTTATCCGGTGTGCATTCCACTCTGTGCATTACCTATTTATGGTCCCCATCCAATTATTGATGGCTTGATTGATATTTTATTGGGAATTGAGTAGTTGACTGTCGGGAACGTTTGGTACTGCGTTTGTACCTGCGTTTCCTCCAAATTTGAATTTTTTTTTTTTTTTTGCTAAAATTGAGTGCGGTTTGTACTTTTTGAATCGTTTTGATGTGCTGATGTCAAAAATGATTTTTAAAAAATAAAAAAACATCATTGGCATGCATTTCGGCACGAAAAACTATTTGAAAAGCACCCGCAACCACACTGCCAAACACGCTTGATTCGGGAGCTGATTGCCCCTGGCTACTTTTCTGATTTTGGATTTAGGCTTGGTTGTTGTGGTTGTTGTTTCGGACAGGAAGCAGTAAAATATGTCGAAAACCAGATGCAGACTGTTAGTAATAATGTGAGGAAATTCTACTCGGATGTCATGCAAGATTTGTGCTCTCCAGATTCAGAGGATCCTGCAAATGCGGCAGTCTCCAAATTTCCTGTAGATTCGGGAGCTGATGTTGGGATCTATATGAAGCCAGAAGATGGTATGGAAGAAAAATGTGGAAAGGCTGATGATCCTGAGCAATTGGCCGAGGATCCAAAGATGACTGCTGATTCTGGTTCTGATTGTCTCCCACTGCGTAGAAGGATTACTGTGAGAAGAATTTCAAGGCAGCATAGCAAAGGAAGTCTGTCCAATAAATCAAACCTGGATACTGATAAAAACTCTAACTGCAATAATGTGTCTCCAAATGAGATATCAGGAACTACCACTCTTTCGAGTAAATTTTCATCAAATGTTGAACTTTCTGATCAAAATCTGGAAGCATCTTGTGATCAGACAGCAAGACTTGCAACTCCAGGGTGTGTTGAAGTTACAGATCATTTCTCCATGGAAGAAAGTAAAAATGAGATAAAAAATGCAAGCAAACACGTGCCAGAGATCTCATTCAATAAACCATCACTGGATATGGTTAATATCACTGAAACTGGCAGGCATGAAGGAACAGACAGTAGACTTTCCAGCAGAAACCTATTAGAAGAATCAAATGGTGAGTTTTTTGCACAGTTCTTCTGATTTTTTTTTCTTTTTTTGTACTTGTAGAGTGTTCTATTTTGACTTCTATTTCTTCAGGTGTTTGCATAAGCAATGAGTTTGTTTCTATGATAGAATCTGCTGCAAATGGGAATATGCAGACTAACAAATTTGCTTATGAGGAGGATTTTGTGTCTAATTCAGGTATGCATATGTTGCATTTATGCACTTAAAAATCATCTTGATATTGAAATCAGGAAAAAAAAAATACATGTATTTGTGGTCATTTGGTTTTGCAATATAATTCACTGCTAAAAAAGTCAAATGAGGAACTGACTTGATGAGAAAAGAGAGAGAGAGAGAGGATTTCATTATATCAGAAAATGGCGTCTGGCAAAATGTTGTTCAATTTGGAATTTTATTTCATCAACTTATCAATCTGTGCACTCTCTAGACTGCTAAATAAATAGTGTGTATTCTTCAGCTTTCTTTCTGGTATCTTGTTTCTGTAGCACCAAAGCCACTCTATTGGTTTTGAGTCATGGCCGTTGTATTTTCATGGAAGGATTGGTCAGCTTAGCTGTTAGAACTATTTAAAATTGTTTCAATTTGTACCTTGATTACTACTGTAGAGTTGTATAAACAGAATGCTGTGGCAAGGGTACATAAATCTTCTGGTATCCGCAGTTGATCATGTTCTATGTTTCCTGAAGCTTTGGATTAGACATGCAGACCACTATACCTAGTTTTTAACATTGAATAAGTTGTGTATAACCCTAAACAGGACATCAGTTATTATTTAATGGCAATCATAGCATAAAGTTTCTTCACATTATATCATTTGTATTTTCAAACTCCATGGATTAATTGATATAAACTGTATTTTGATTAATTTAGTCTTGCAATTTGTGTGCAAGTGTTGGATGATTGAGTGTTATTCCATGGATTGTATATCTGTCTGACAAAGCTTAATTGCTGATATAGCTTGTTTCTAACTCTCTTGCTCTTTGGCCAATCATGTCCAAGGTTTTTTAACTTTATGATCTTACATCTGAAAATATATAAACCTTTTTCCTTCCCACCCAGACTGCATAAAGCTCTTGTTTTCTTTGCTAAACCATTGATTTTTATTAACCTTTCATGTCCAACAGCAGTGAGTTTTAAGAGAGATTAATTCCATAGGTTAAGCTACATTGCTTTAGTTCAAGAGTAATGTCCCGGGCTTGCAAGCACAATTGCATGAGTTGAATGTCTTTGCTAAACTACAGTTTATGATTAACTTTAAAAGTAGCTTGCTCCTGTCTTTATTTTGTCTCTCTTTATAATTAAATTCCAGACGTTCAAGGAAACACGAATGATAAGAAAGAAAAATGTCCATGTTATCCTCACCATTTGCGGTGAATGCTGATGCTTCATTGAAAGTATCAAATTCATTATGAACATGCAAATCCGGAATTTATAACAACGAAGTTTGCTCAAATTCTAAAGCATGGAAGATGCATCTTGGGATTGGATAGCCTAACAACAGCTTCTCAATTCAGTCCTGTTTAGGCATCCATATCTTCCAAAGCCCATTTTTCTCCATCAAATTTTCAATCTGTGTTTATGATCTATATATGCTGATATTTTCTGTTTTCTTGTTATTACTTTTTATAGCCACTGATGTTAGCCTAATTTTGCTGGAAGTTCAGATGAATGGAGAAGAGAATCGGATGAAGATGGTACAATCATTGACGAGGGTATGGAAATCATTCAAGTGGACAAGGCTAGGCTTGAGGAAGTATGTGTTTTGGTGAATGTAGATGAATTTCATCATGTTCCCCGTGAAGGCAAAAACAGGCCTTACAAGGTAATCTGTCCCACCGACTCCGTTTACTTAATCCATCATCAAATCCTTGTGCCTCTCTCCCCATTAATTTTTTTGAATATTCTTATTTAGAAGATTCGGGATGTTTTTTGTTCAAGAAAGAGGTCAGTGATGAAGGAATATGAGCAGCTTGCTGTACAGTGCAGCAGTGATTCAAAATCCAAACAAGAAGAGAGTATAACAAGTTTAATGCCAACTCTTTCTATAAAGGAAGCAAACAGATCCTTATCTAATGATCCTTCAGAACCAGAGTGGGAGCTTGTCTAGATAACAGGGAGTGAGGTTGCTTTTGCTTTTGGGTGCTTTTCAAAAGTGTTTTTTTTTAAACAAAAACTTCAAAATGGTGTTTTTTTTTAATGTTTTTATTGGTTTTGATGTGCTGATATAAAAAATCTAAATAAATAAATAAATAAATTTAATACATGTTCAAGCAAAAAAATATTTTTCAAAAACACCTTGAATCACAGTATGAAAGACACTCTTAGTGATGCAGTCACACACACATGTATATAATTGCTGAATGGGGTGATTAAGATGTGCCAGATGTTAATAATGGCAGCTGGGTTTCGCCCAAACCTTATTCCCTTTCTTTGTTTGTTCTCTTTTCGTTGACTGTTGAAGTTGGGAAACGGCAGAGAAGAAATACTGATAAATCGTCCCCTATAATTATGAAAGTTGTGAATTTATTTATAGTTATTTTATGCTGTCCTCAAATTATGGGGACGCAAGTTCTATTTACATGCATGGTCTTTGTGCCTTGAGTTCCAAACTAAATTAAACCTCAGATGGTTGAAGGAATTGTTTTCCTCCTTCCTCACAGTTGCAAATCCATGAAGTTTGGATTCTCTCGAGAGCTGCAAGAGTTGCTATATTTGGATTTCTTTTAATTTGTTCTTACATTTTCGAAGTTACTTGAAGGCAGAAGGTGCTGCTACCTTGATGACTGGGAACTAAGATAATACTAAAACCAAGGCACATGAGAACTCTCTGTGAAGGATACATGGATGATTGGCAACTGATCAAGCTGGTACAAAATGAAATAACAAGTTAAATGATCTGATAATTCTAAACCAAGAAACAGAAAAACTCAATTTTAGTTGTTTTTTTTTTCTTGGTTACAACTTGAGTTTAGTAAAATTACTCTAAACTAAGACAGCACAGCTCTTGCTGATGGTTAAGCAACCAAATGCTAGGAATTTGAAGTGTCCACGACCAAGGATGCATACAAGAGCCTGTTCCATGTATCAGGTAGCCCTGGTAAACACCAATGGCTGCAATCAGGTTGAGATTCTTCTTGCAGTTGCTGCTCAGTTTTCAAAAGCTTTTCCTGCTTTCTTGCATACAAAGCTGGATGTGCATCTCTTCTATACTCGGATAGCTTTGTAATGTTCAGGTATCTCACTTGTATCATCATGCCTCGAATTGTAATCTCAATAATTTCTTTCATTGGTTTAGGAAATGCAGACACATACGATTCATCCATAATGGGTTGTGTTATATTGTAACACCATTGCTTCCCTTGGTGTTGTGGCGATATGCTGCGGAAAAAGACGGTTGTTTTGGTTGCATCAACATGGTGATCGATCCAACGAGCCCAAGTCCTCATGCCTTTCCTTAATGCAGACTCGATCTCCATCTCCTCAACTAATTTTCCTTTGTATTGAAACAAATCCCACCTGCAAAGTCATCACCCATTTTGACATGATTTCTCGTTCAAATTCCACAAGTTTACTACCTGCCATTATAGCTCAACAGGAAACTTACGACTTCACTTTCCCACTGTGAACCCACCAATGGGCAGTGTTGAATACCATGACATCAGCTCCACGCCACTTCTTGGCTAAGGGTGACAGTTTGTCAAGCCTTAGAATTCTGCTCCCATTTTCTTGCTTAAGCTGCACCAAAAATGGGCTCCAATAGAACTCCACAGAACAATTATAGTCCTGTAAGAGGAATAAACTCTACGTTTCAAGGTTTTTTAAATTGCTAGAGGGTTATAATTCAACTAATCAACTACTAAGAATCACTGGAGGACGATAATAGCATAACAAAGAATAATCTTACCTTTGCTTTGAAGACCTTATAGACGCCGCTACGAACATCAACATGAGCTTGAGAAGAAGGTATGGCTGAATAAAGAAGGCAAGCTAGAGATTCCCATTGGTTTCTGTTGAGGGAATCTCCAACTATTATCACCCTCTTTCCTCTAAGTCTCTCCAACATGTCTATGCCATTAAACCTTGAACACCAATATTTGTTAAGAAGAACACAAAACATGCACCTTTTTCTTCTTCTTTTTATAAGCTAAAATCTTGGCTTAAAAGACCTATAATGCAATAAGCTAAAAAAACATGGGCACTGGCTACGACCCCCACAAAACAAAACATGGACATAGGCTAATACCCCCACAAAACATGGGCACAAACAAAACAAAATGCACTTATGGTAAGAAATCTTACCTTGGAACATCACAGTCTTTGGCTTCCCAGCTCCATTTCTCATATTCAAAGTCTGGCCTTCCATTCCTCTGGCAGCTTACCTTTTCACTAAGAAACGGACATTCAGCTGCGGTATGTTGAGGGCCTCCCTCTGGTTCATAAACCCATTTCCCATCAAATATATTGCACTTCACTTCCTCCTCTTTCATAGGGTTCAAGTCATTCTCGACCAAGTTTGTGCTCCCATTCTTGACCAAGTTTGTGGACTCCAGGTGTTCAGTACTAGACGTGAGACTGGACATTGGCATCGATACACCAACATTTAGAAGTGATGAAAGTTTCGGGCTGTTCTGACATTGTTTTAGAAAAAACATCAGTACAATGAAACTCATGAAGCTTGCAAATATGCAAAGCCTCCATTTTTTACCAATGGTGGAACTACCAGCTTCCATGCCTTCTGTGTGTTCGTGCTTCTTCAAGGTTGTAGAGAGGTCCATGTTTTGTGCACAAGGGCGGCCAACCACAACTTAACTAAGTTTATGATTCTATAATGTGCAAATCTTAATGAATCCTTGTCAATGCACGCACATGAGTAGATATGGTAACTGGTCATTAATGCAGCAGCAGCAGCAGGTCTAAACAATGGTTTAGGCATGCTTACTCTCTTAATTTCCAAATTTGGTGGAGGGTAGATGTAACAAGAATTAATAGTTACTTTTTAAAAAAAATTATTATTATATGAAGTGGACTTTTACATAGATACCATACAGAAAAGTCTATCAGTTTTCATTGCTAAAGTCCAGTGTTATAAACCATATTAAAAAGATTAATTAGTGTCTGAGTTCATCATTTGGATGTGTTGTTCATCCTCTAGTGATTAAACTGATCTTGAGGAATCAATCACAGTGCATAAAACATATAAGATTTTTTTTCATATAAAAAATAAGAAATATATCAAGATTACAATTAAATTTATGACACTAAATAAATAAACACTGATTATTTTTTTATTCAAAAATTAAATTTCGTTAATTGATGTTGTTTTTCGTTTGAAGCTCTGAAAACATCAGCACTGTGGCATGTATCAACGTTGAGCAGGAAGTGATGATACAAAAAAAGAATCTAACGTGTAGACGATGAAAACAGGAAACACATTCTGATTAAGCAAGAGCTTCTTGACCTACTGCAACACTGGACTTCCATTTCTGTCGATTTTTTCAAACCTTCATTAATGGATCACATGAGCACAGGTTGTTTCCACATAAAAACTGAATAATTTCTCGTGAGTAAACCCCACCAGCTTCCTCAATCAGATATCTCTGCCTTTGACACACAGTTACTCAATAACTTTTGGTCAAGCAGTGGTGAAGGGAACTAGCTACTGTAAATCTCTACTTGAAAGGCTATAGTATTTCCACTGCTCTCTTATTACTTCGTCCTGCATGGTTGCTGGGACAGCAAACCAGCATCATTACACTGTTATTTCTTGCAATGAATTATATTAAGACTTTCTCATTCCTTCCTTCCTAACTGATAATGTTTCAAAATTGTTTTCAGATATTGAACATCAGTAAATCCACCCTGGAGGATCCCTAAGAAGTGGTTTGTAAGACTTGTAGACCTCCAATTCTGCTCTGGTTCACTGACAATCATAAAAAGTCTGTTCATAGTTCATTCTATTAATTAACCATTCAATCCATCTGGTATTTTAAACTTTAATCCATCACAATTTTTTCACGAATGTTTAGAAACGATACTGCGGTGCTATTTTTCATTTGAAGACTGAAAGAAATTAGAACACTGAAAATGTTACTGCTGTTCCTGCTACCATGGACTGGAGAAAGAAAGGTGCTGTTACTCCTATCAAGGATCAAGGCTAGTGTGGTAAGTTCTACCATTGCACCAAGCAATGCCCCCTTACCACTGCTTTTATGCTACAGACTATCTCTTACACGCGTATGTATTGATGTCATTATGCTTGGTATGTGACAAAATTAATCAGGCAGCTGCTGGGCCTTTTTCACTGAGGAAAATTGGTTTCCTTATCAGAGCAAGAGCTTGTAGAGTGTGACACTAAAGGGGAGGATCAAGGCTGTGAGGGTGGTCTCATGGAAGATGGTTTTGAATTCATAATCAAGAACCATGGCATCAAAACTGAAGCTAACTACCCTTACCAAGCAGCTGATGGAACTTGCAACTCAAAAAAAGAAGGCATCTCACATAGCCAAAATCACTGGCTATGAAAAAGTTCCTGCTAACAGCGAGACAACATTATTAAAGGCCGTGGCCAACCAGCCAATTTCTGTTTTCATTGATGGTGGAGGCTCTGACTTTCAATTCTATTCGAGTGGTGTCTTCACAGGACAACGTAGAACTGAGTTGAAACATGGTATTGTAGCGGTTGGTTATGATACAACTAGTGATGGTATCAACAATTGGATTGTCAAGAGTTCCTGAGGCACAAGCTGGAGTGAGGAAGGAGACCTAAATATGCAGCGAGACATAGAGATTAAAGATGGTCTCTGTGGCATAGCCATGGACTCCTCTTATCCAACCGCCTAAGTATTTATATATCCATGATAAAAATGTTCAATAAAATCTCGTGTGTATTTATGAATTCAAGCAACGAAGCTTTTATGCTGTAAGAACAATAAAAAAAATTATTCAATAATGAAAATAAGCATCTAAGTGATCATTTGATACAATGCTAAAGAGTCCTTGTATTATCACAAAAGCCTATTTATAAAACCTGTATTATTGACTGAATGATTTGAGATATAAATCTGTTGGGGTTGAAGAAAAAATAAAAAAATAATTAAATGATTTATTTAAAATTTAGATAGATCCCTGAACTGGTCTTTAACCTTTTTTTTTAACAAATAAAAATAATTCATCAAAATAATATTTTTTTTATTTTAAAAAAATAAATTAATTATAGTTAATCCTTTCAATTCGTGATATGAGGCGTTGTCACATGTGCATCTCGGGTTTGATTTTAAAACTATATATATAATAGTATAACTTTATTAGTGCAAATTTTCCTTTCAATTGAGATATTATTTTTATTTCTTGGTTTAGAATAACTTGGTACAAATCATAATAGTTTTTATATGAAAAACCAAGATTTTAATAATAAATAGATATATTTTATCAAAATAAAAAAGAAATAAATGATTACATGAAAGGGAAATTTGGATAAAAAACACATTTTTTTCATGCATTTAAATCATCAAAATTCTTATGAATTTTTATTTTAATCTTTAATTTTTCTGAAAAAAATGAAGAAGAAAAAACCATGTCTTTGTTAAATAAAAAAAATACATAATTAAGAAGAATAATTTTGAATTCAGAGATACATTTTAATTCTAGAATCAAAATAATTAAAATTCTTTCAATAGTTATAAATTTTTTTTTTTTTAAAAAAAAAAAACAATTTGTCTTGAGAGCGGCTTGCAGAGGCAAAAAGACTAGCATAAACTGCACAATTCCCCATATTATATTACAAAGCAAAGATGGACTCTGTGCAATTCATGTCAGCCCACTACATGAGCTTAGGGCTTATAAAAAGAGCTTCAGCCGAACATGATTATGCGCTCTCTGTTGGAAGGCGAATGGGTCAAGCAAGCCCACTAATTCAAATGAACCCAGAAGAAACGCGTGTACTCACGCTCCGGCCACGGTGCTTTTTATTTGAATCGATTAAAGACCCATTGATCCGAGCTCTAGCTCCAATCTGGTGGCAAGAAACCCCAATCTTTTTCTTTACCAAAATAAATAAAGATAACACCCTATCCATGACCCGGGAGTAGACCCGGTTCAGGTCTCGTAACATTTCACGGCATGTTCATCTTCTTTCTTCTGGACCCAGACTTGCTTTTCCAACCCAGCCGAGTCAGTGGGCTCTGTCTTTTTGTCTCGTAAAGCTGTTGACTTTCATGCCACCATCATTTCGTTGTTGAAACTTAAAATTCCTTCACAAAGATCCAAATAAAAACTGACCTCTAATTATAAAGTGGGCTCAAGCCCATTGACGTCATGGTGTGTTTGCTATGAAATCATAGCGATCTTTTTATTAAAAAAAAATTCTATAAGAATTTAGTTCTTACTATATCGTTGATACACGGAAGATTTTTTTTTTGAACATGTAAAAGAAATATCTAAATATTATTAATATTTTTTAGTAAAAAAAAAATTATATGAAAATTGATTTGATATGATCTAATCAATTTGATAAGTTTAAAAATAATCAGTAAAAACATTGTTTAATTCAAAAAAATTTAAAATAATATTTTTTTAAAAAAATAATATTGAAATAGAAACATATTAGATTGACATGGGTCAATCCTGGTTAACTTGTTAAATTCGCGACCTAAATCATGAGACCATGATAATTTCATATAAAACAAATCAAAACAAATTATCAAGTTCAATTTTCATCAATCCAATATTAAAAAATAAATTAAAAAAAATTAATTAAAAAGTAACAAAACAATTGACTTAAGTCAACCTGCCAAATTCATGATTTGGAACATGAGATCAGGATAACCTCATAAAAAGTAAACAAAAAGAAATGACTTGAGCCAACCCAGATTAATCTATTAAACCATCGACCAAGGTCATGATAACGTGATAACCCTATAAAAAGTAAATCAAAACAAATTATAAAGTCTAATTTTTAATAAACCTATTGTTAAAGGTTGAAAAAAAAATCAATCTAAAAATAGAACATAATAAAACAACCTGAATCTACTCTGGTTAACCCGTAAAACATCATAGGAAGCAAACTAAAATAAATTATGAAACCTAATTTATAATCAATTCAATACTAAATGATGAAATTAAAAAAACTTCAATTAAAAAAATATATAAAAAACTCAAGTCAACTAGGTTAGCTTATCAAAACCACATCACGAGTCATTAAACTAAGATAACATCATAGAAAGAAAACTAAAATAAACCATGAAATTTAATTCTCAATCAACCCAATATTAAAAGATAAAATTAAAAAAAAATCAATTAAAAAAAAACTCAAGTCAACCCGTAAAACTCATGACACGGATTATTAAACCGAGCTAACCACGTCTAAAGAAAACCATAATAAATTATGAAATTTAATTTCTAATAAACTAAATATTAAAGTATGAAATTTTAAAAAAAACATAAATTTAGAAAAAATAAAGGTAAAAACAAAATATGGAAATGAATAGTATTTTAGGTGTTGCACATTAAGAACACCACTTTTTTATTTTGTACTATAATATAATAATAACTAATAATCTCTCTGCAATGCGCTCTAAATCAGGTAATAGTATTTTAAATAGTACAATTTAAATAGTTAAATTATGCATGTTTGAAGTGGTAGTATTATCATCATCTAATTAAGTATTTTAAATAGTACAACACACGGCTTGAACCCTCTGCTGTGATGCATGGGAGACAATCCCCAGATTCAGGTTTTTATTTATATGAAGCATGTAAATTATCTTTAAGCTATTGCTTTCTTTTTAGCAATCATAAGCCAAGTACTTCCAACTCATCCAATAATTAAATAATTAAATGTTTTTAATAACAAAAAGTAATATTATATTTTAAAGTATTTTTTGTTTGAAAATATATTAAAATGATATTATTTTTATTTTTTAAAATTTATTTTTAATATCAGCACATCAAAATAATTTAAAATTAAAAAATAAAAATAAAAATACAGTGCAATCACAATGAAAAACATATAAAGAGTCGGTGTGGCCTCTCAAAACCGTTGAATATTTGAAGAAATATATTTGAAGCAAGAACAAATGACTACATGGGCTGCTGCTATAATTAAGTTATGTAGAGGACAACGCAATAATACAAGTTTCATGGTTAAATCATACTTTTATAAAGGAAAGAAAAAAACAAGGAAACTCATTTTATAAGCAATTAGTTCGACTAAGTGGCCCTGCCATTTGCTGCTTATGACCCACCTCTAGCACGATATGAAAGGGGATGATACCTTCCGACCCAAGCTTCCATGTTTTTCCTGCATGTGCCCTTGCTAGCCCACTAGATTTAAAAAAAAGAAAACAAACACACAAAACAATATGTATTTAGCCTCTAAAACATTGTTATATATATATATATATATATATATATATATTATTAATATAAATATTCATACTAATTTTCACGTAACTTGACTAATATTATTTTTTTAGAACAATAAAGAATAATCATTTTATCTCTAGACTTCTCGTACTTTAGTATGTTTTTATAAGAGTGCTTTTAATATCATCATATAAAATATCTAAAAAAAACATTAATTTATCTAAAAATAATTGAATCACATTATTATCAAACGAGCTTTAGCTTACTAACGAGTTGGTAACTACTCAAACGCAACAATTTCTCAAGTTATGATACAAAGAGGATGCAGCACATTCGTATCAGCAACGCCAGCCAAATGGCCTCTTTGGTGCCTCCACGTAAAGCAGATGATGAAATATTCGTTTTGCCATAAACTTTTACTAATTACTAGTTGCTTTTCTTTTCCTTTCTTTTTAATTTCTTGTTGGGTGTTACGGGGAAGAGTATTATTATTATTATTATTATTATTATGATAAAGACTGAATGAATAATAATTACTATAAAAATAAAAAGTTGCTCTGATTTATTTTTAATGAGGTATTTAATAAATTCGGACCGTGACCTCTTGCGAGTGTAATAACATCAAATCTAGGCCAGGCACCTATTAATATTTCAAGTTATCTTTAGGATTTTAGAACATGATCACATCTAAATATATCACAAGTCAGGTCACTCTCAGTTCCAACAACTTGTCCACTCCCGACCGACTTGGATCTGAACCTCAAACTCGAGTTAATTTGATGTGTACTAGCTATTAGACATGAAAGAAAAGAAAGAGGGAGTGTGGTGAAACAGAGAGCACATGGGGATAGTTGATTTGGCAACATCATCATAATGTTGACTGTCGTATTACGTGAAATAATTATTTTAATTAAAAAAATTATTTTAAGTTGTTAAAAAATATTTTAAATATAATTTATATTATTTTCTAATATATTTTTTTAAGTTGAAATTTTTGAAATTAAAACTTAAATAAATCCATACTATCTTATGTTTATTTTTTATCAAATAAATAGGAATGGTGAGATTTAAATTCTTAACTGTTTCATTATCAAAACTTTAATACCATATTAAAAAATCAATTTAATCTAAAAATTTAATCTTATTAAATAAAATTTTAAAATATAATTTATATTAATCAATTAAAAAAAGAGAGCAGGATCTATCCATATGGCTTTAGCCTCCTTATCGCTTTCGGAACTGCTTAATTGACCTAGTGGATAAATTGATCATAATTGATTTATATAAATTAGTTGTAGTTAAGAGGAAAAAACCATTTGCGATCCATATTGCTGGTTGAGTTCATGGGGCACCGGTGACTAGTGGCTATCACCTTGTGAGAAGGGGACTAAAACATATGATTTGTGGCGTATGATTCGTGGAAATAGTTGAAAACTAAATTGATGCTGATGGATTTAATTATTGAGATACTCTATCATCCAGAACAAGATTATTAAACCGATTTGTTATACAATTTGATCTAAGACTCATCTTATAATTTGGATGGATTAATCTTAATTAATCCAATTAATTATTAAAATGATATTGTTTTAAAATAATTTTTTTAAATAAATTAAATTAGATCTTAATCGAATTGAATGTATCATAAGTTAATTAACTTGTCATGTTAATTAAATCAACTCTAAATTAACTTATTTTAAACATGACTAGAGATTGGACTCACCTAACCAATCTCATGTTGACCCACTAGGCCAGCCACTTGGGGTTTAATAAATGTGATCTACAATGATTTCAATCCAAAGGAATGCTTTGAGAAATTATTTTCTGTACTAGTATGAAAAATTTACATGAACTAGATTTTTTTATTCTATTCTAGGCTTCTTGATCTCTGTATTCTAACACACTATAGTTTTGGTCTAGTTGACCCTAAACTTAAACCCGACCAAAGGTAAGAAAGAAAGGAGAAGAGAGAAGATTTTGGTCCAACCAAACCCAACACTTAGATTACTCTGTCTCGCCAATAAATAACCTCTCTTAAACTGTTCAAGGCTAATCTTTCTATTAGAAGTCATCCCTAAACTTGACTTTGCACCAACTCCCCAACCATCCTTTCTCTCAATTGTTTTCTCTAAGCTTGATTTTGCATTAACTTTTCTAGTTTAATTACTCTTTTTATCAATAATGTATTTTTAATTACCGGCTTATCAACCAATAACAAAATAACACACCAACCAATAAATTAATTTTTTAAAAAGATATATATTCTTTATCATTTTTTTCTTCTACCAAGTAAACTTATATTGTCTTTAATATCAATAAATACAACAAGTCACCATATAAAAAAAAGATTAAGATAGATTCATTCAAGCATACTTAACATTTAACATTTATGTATTACTCACTTAAACTTCTATATATATCCAAATTATACCTTTTATTTTCTAACTATTTAATCTAAGTATATTAACAAGCATCAAAGCATTAAAAATAATATTAACAAAAGTTTACAACCTGAAATTAGAAACATTAAAGCACTAAATCTAAGTTAAGGACTATATTAACAAAATATAAGTATATTTATATCAACAAACATAACGCAATAAATCTAATAATTTTTAAAATTTGACAATGAAATCGGTACACACAATTAAAACCGTAGGAACTATAATAAAATTTGTTAAATAAAAAAAATTATAAGAGTGTTTTTGGAATTAAAAAAAAAACTCCAAATTGACTATGGGCCATGTCCACGTGAATAGCAAGGAGATCGAGGGTCACAGAAGTGCACATTCTCCTAGTCTACACTCTACACAGTGAGGACAAACAGGGCCGATCCTACAAAATACTTTTTTCCATCCCTCTAATAATAATTTATATAAGACCCGGTCCGGTTTAAGGTTTAGGTTCTAGATTTTAACTGGATTATCAGGTTTTGACCGGTTTTTTTAAATTAAAACAATATTATTTTATTAAAAAAAATAAAAATCAACAGGTTTGCAACCGGATTTTGCAGGGTCAACCGGGTCGCCGGGTCACACCAGGTTTTTCCTTCCCATGTTTTTTCTTCAACCCGGCCCGGTTCCAGCCTCAAATCGGCCGGGTCCCGAGTCAACCCGCCGGGTTTCAAAACTATGGTTTTAGATTTGGAAATATATAAATTATTCTAAATTTTAGCCCTCATAAGAAAAGTTTTCTAATTTGACCCCTCAATAAACATGTGGACACCGAGAAGCAAGAATGATAGGTTTCATGGTAGAAAAGTGATTCAACTGATGATTTCTCTTTCCTCACCTTTTACAAGTGACTTTTTTTTTATCTCTTTTCTCAAAGTTAAGGACGGAAGAATAAATAAAATAAAATAAAATTCTAATTTAAAAGAAAAATTATCATGAATTTTTGGTATGAGGCATGTAATTTTCTTATAATTTACTTTTCAATTATTTTTCTTTTAATTTTTTATGTTTGTGATAATCTGAAACCTAATTCCATTAATTTAATTAGGTTATGAAAATGTTAAATTGAAATAAAATAAAATAAAATCAATTGATTCATTATTTATATGAACAATGAAACCAACCCATATCATTTAGTTGTTTTGTTAATGGATCAACATGATATATGATATAGGTTGTATATTAATATTTTAAAAATTTTAGAAAAAAAATAGTCTAAATCAATAGGTTAATTAACTCAAAGTTATTTTTAACAGTTAAAAAAACACATATTGCCCGAAATTAAAACGCTAATACTTGATTTCAACTGGTTGAAAAGTTGCAATTTTTTTTTAGTTTAACGTGGATGTCCAGGTCAGTTTGCGCGCACTTCGACTAATCTCACGGGCCCTGAAGTTAACGACCATATAAGCCTCCAGTGACTATCATATGAGCAACCACATGGCTTGAACCTGAGACTACAGAGGGAGCAAACCTCTTGATCCCAAACTCTTACCATTGGGGCACCACCTAGATGGTTAAAAAAGTTACATTTTTACTTGAGCTAGCACGCACATGATTCATAATTAATCAACTCCCACGAGAAAACGATTAAAGCTTGAATGTTAAGGTAAGTCTTCAAGCAAAAATGCTAAAAATCTCCATGATTGATCTTAATTATTATATCAAATAGTGAGATTTTTTTTTACTTTATAAACCTCGGTATCTAGAAGTTTACTAGATCCCGACTAATCTCATCGAGCTGAATTAGTGAGCAGTCCACTAAACAGTATCAAATGGTGGGACTGTATATCTGATATTTTTCTAATGTATTCAAACATAAATATTCAGCTAATTATAAATAAAGAAAGCTGTTGACCACAAAGGCTCATGGGTTGTCACTTGTCCGGCCCGATCGATCCATGCATGATATTTTAGCCTCTTGCATTTAATTCCCCCTCCCTTTCTGGTACGTCTCTATCTTTTTCTAAGGCATATGCATGCCGTTAAACTCCAAAACAGATGAATAGAATATAGTTGGCATCATGACTTTGTTAATAATAAAAAAAACACAACCTAATTACCTAACCATGTCTTAAAAATGGACTTAATCGATCTATCGACACCACACCATGTTAGCGAGCTACTCCCTTTGTTCTGTCATCATTTATTGTCTTGTATTAAAAAAAGAAACCTATACTTGTTGAGATATTAAATTCAGCTTATCTTCTATATTCAATGGTTGAAGCATATTTTTTTTTAATTTTTATCCGTGTATTCTCATATTTTTTTTAAAGGTGAGACTAGTCCTGTTCGGAGTTCATGGTTATCCCTCTCAATAAATATACTTTCTAGGGATCGATCTTGTATTCTCAACCTTACAGGAATATAATAGTGTCTTAACCGTTAGACCAACACTTTATTAATAACGGTTAAAACATATATGATAGGTAGTATTTAAGATTACGGTAATAATTGTTTTTTAAAATGCTTCTCGTTTTAAAATAATTTTTTTTATTTTTTAAAATTTATTTTTGATATTTTGATATTAAAACGATTTAAAAATTTTAAACAAATAAAAAAATTTCAAGAATACATTTTAATGGCAAAAATAAAAACACTCCTACAAGAACTTGAAACACGTTCAATTTGGAATTAGAAATTACCAGCTAGTCAGGGTAGTTTGTTAAGTGTTATCATCTTCGTTTTTCGTGTCTTTCTTCTTCTTCTTTCTCATTTTGTTCATCTTTATTTTTTTATCGATAAAAAAACTTGTTTGATTTGGACATCTTCTTTCATTATTTTTAATTTTCTTATAAAATACTCAATAGAATACTCGAATTATTAAGAGATCGTGCTGTCTAGAGTTGGGGTAATATGTTCCTATCCCTTATCCAATCTCTACTTAATCTTCGTCCACATGGATGTCAACCGAAATACCTTAAAACCCAGTCTATTACTGATTAAAGTCGTGTTTGATAATGTAATAAAAAATGTTACTATGATAATATTTTTTAATGAAAAAATATGATAATGATTTTTTTAAATTTTTGCTTTTATTTTTGATATTAACACATTAAAATAATTATAAAACACTTAAAAATTATATTGATATTATTTCATGCGGAAAACATTTTAAACGGACTGAACTGTAAAAACAAATTCCCCTTAAATATTCTAGACTTAATGTTTGTTTGAGACAACTTTCAACTAGAGTTTTGAAAAATATTAAAAAATA
>Ga0325404_1000320_pt1 | contig 47537 bp, 34 predicted proteins | sample PopdelMetagenome_18_FD_205664 | JGI IMG/M metagenome (GOLD analysis project Ga0325404, IMG submission 205664) | Populus deltoides microbial communities from Bellville, Georgia, United States - Xylem-Control-R1 | ecosystem: Host-associated > Plants > Phyllosphere > Stem > Wood/Secondary xylem...
AAGGTATCTTATATTATTAGATATGTTATTATAAAACATGCTTTAGTTAAGGAGTTATTGATACTTCAAGTGCAAAATGATGATATAAAACCTTGATAAAAATGCACTTTTAAGTACTAATCAATTAGTACAACTACCACCATTTGTAATTAAGTTACATACCTTATTATGAACATGGCATCTTATGTGGAATACATTTTCCCTCTAACCTTCTGAATCATCCACCTTGACATGTATATTCAGTGCTCTCCTCACTATAAGTGCCTCTCCCTTACCGGATGCTCAACATAAACATCATCAACATCCTTCAATGGTGACATCTTATTATTAGTTTTCATAACCATGACTTTTTTATTTGGACATTGTGAAGCAACATGACCAAAACCTAGATAATGAAAGCATTTAATGTCATGGTTACAAGAAGTAGGAGTAACATTGTTACCTTTAATAGCGACCGAGGTGTCTTTCTTATATCTAGGGTATTCTGCTTTGCCCTCCTCATTCTACTGTGATGGACCACCCTAGTATTAGCCTTCCAATTGGATTTCCAAGGTTTCGAATGGTCTAATGGTTGGCATTTTGAGTAGTACCCTTCCATTTAAATTGTTTCTCCACCTTCACAATAAACCCTCGCATAAAAGAAGGGTCGTAGGAAGTAAGGTCTCGATGAGTAATTGAAAGTTGGGATTAAAAGAAATGAATAAATGATGAAAATTGTAAACCCCTAGGTAAAATCTATATGGATAATGAAGTAAATATTATGTTAAACAAGTGAATCAATTATTTACATTAAAGGGATGATGATAGATTTTGAAATGTAAAATGTTTATGTGTTAATTTTAAAAATAAAAATAGGAAAAATGACTAAAAAATAAAAAAGTTCAGAATGCAAATAAAAATTAAATAAAAGTTATTTATTAGGAAAGAATAGTAATGAGATAAAGTTTAATGAATTTAGATTTCACTTAGTCAAAGTTTGGTTTAAACAGGTATTAGGATATGGAAAATTTGACCCGACGAACATAAAAAGGTACAATGTAAACTAGTTGCCTGAAATTTTATAAAATAGTGATAATTATGAAGAATTTTTATAAATTTAGGGTGAAAATATTTAAAAAAGTAATTTGAAATTTTCAAATAAATTAATGTATGGTTTTATGCGTTAATGACCCTGACCGCTAGTATAAGCCCTACCCGCAATCTCGCAGTTTTTAAACTAAAAAGGGGTGAAATTTAGGGAAAAATTATATTATAAATAAAGATGGAAGTTTCCAATAAATTAATTAAAAATATGGATGATTTAATGTAACATTCTCGTATAATTTTATCATTCAATATTTAAATATACAACTTGTACATAGTTCAAGGAATTGTTTTTTACAATATAAATGTCAATTCTAATAAAACAAATTCGACAGAGTTTTCCTTATAAATTGATATACCAAGTTATCAACTCTTTCAATTCTTATTTTCCATGTTAAATTATTCATCCTCAATTCTGATCCAACCATCCTGAATCATGTCACATATAACTTCATTCATAATTTTCCATTATCTTAGCAATTTAATGACACATTTCAAACATAAATCGAAATATAACTAAATATTTAAATCTAATATTATTACACATATTACAATCCTCAAAATGATAACATAAACATTACATTTATCAAAGTATTATGTTAATAATATATAATTTTTAAAAAATACTAAATACAATCCCTAAAATGATGATATAACATTACATGTCTTAAACTGCTACACTACTAGTTCTAGTTATACAACCAAAACATTAGAACATGTCATTTACAATAACCATACAGTAGGAGGCTATCCAAATCATTACTACTCTGGTTAGGACCGTGAGGAACTTGTAATTAAATATTTAATTCCTTAAATTAAATTACAATATTCAGTATGTACCGGTATTATTAATTTATACAATTTCTAATAATGTATCTAGCAATTAAATTAATGTCACTACTTTGTTAACCCCTCTCAGTTACCCATCAAACCAACAATCCATCTAATTATCATTCATCTAGTAAGCCCTCATGGTTACCAATAATTTTAGCAATCCATTTGAATTGCCATTAATCTAGTAATCCCTCACGATTACCAATAATTTTTGGCAATCTATTTGATTGCCATTAATCTAGTAACCTCGTTACCAATAATTCCTATCCAACAATCACATAATTTAAAGTTACAATTATAAACATAAACTCTAAAATTTAAATGAGGTTAAAGACACCTACCTCCTACTCGTGACGATCTGGCTCTTCTTGATTGAGCTTTTATTCTAGCAACCTTCCTTATAGCAATAGAATTTTCCACTCATTATACCGTATTTATAAGCCCAATGCGCCTAATTTCAAGGTACAATAAATTTTGTTTTCATAAAATCATCTTATTAAATAATTCAATTACTTATTAACCATATTTCTCAAAATACCAAATATTCCATTTCATTATCAATCTACATACACTATTTCTCTCACAATTCCAGTACATTTCAAAACATCATCAATATGTTTACGCTACAAAATCAACATAATTTCACTATATATTCATGTAAATTTTCTATAGTTAGTTTCATCATTCATCTTACACTGATTCACTCATAATATCCTTACATACAATTTATATAAAAAGTTTTTCTATTTTCTCCTTACCATGGCTGACTCCTTTTCCTTTCAAAACCATCATTTTTTTTTTTAATTTTTGTTTCTTAATTTACATATGTACATATTTAAAAACACACTAGTTCAATTAACCCCTAATTTCTTCTTCTATGGCCGACCATGCCTCATCAAACACAAACATGAATTTTTGTCAATTATTTTTTTTTATATAATTTCACTAGTTTCACAACTATACACAAACCAAAAATCGTAATTCAAACTAATTTTTCAAAAACCCCAATTCATCCTAATCAAGCTCTAAGGACAACCTTAAAATTTCAACTCAATTTATCTACTTCTCATGTAATCTTATTAAAATTAGAGGAGAATGCCTTACCAAGTACTTGTACAAGCTTCTAATATGTTCCAAAAGGCGTCCTTTCCCTTTTTTTGATCGGCCCTCCCTCCTTCTTTCTTTACCTCCTCTTACTTGACTTCTTTTTAATTTAGTGTATAGCACTTTTAATTTCTACTAATCTTCAAGCTTTTCTCTCAAATTTTGACTTTTTTCCCCAAGTTTTCCTTTGTATTTTCTAAAGTCCTCACTTCCTCTTTCTTTCTATGGTGGCTAGCCAAGCATCCACACACACTCACACATCACAATTTGTTAAATTTCCTTTATGTCCCACTCTTAAACCTTTCATTTTTCAAGGTAAATTTTTATTTGTTCAAAAAGTCTATTTCTGTCAAATTTTGACCGAGCGAATTCGAAATTTATTAAACTCTATCCCCATGTTTTTCTTTCCTATTAATTTATTTTCATCTGGATTTTATTTGTAATTTGGAATTTTTTTAATTTTTCAGGTATTTTTCGACATTCACTTTTTTTAAAAAAAATCCTTCCACAATAATTTTATTTAATTTTTTAAATCAATATTCATTCTCACGAGGTAAATATTCATTCTTGACATTTAACTTATTATTTCATTTCTTAATTTTATAAGTTTCTTCACAGGGGTTTACATTTAAGCAGGTAAAACAATACAAAAATTTAGATTTTTACATAAAAAATTTCATGTTATCCAGTTTTACGAGTAACCTACTGACACATCATTCTACTTTGAGTTAAAATTGCAGGTCAATTGAAGTCCGAGAACGCCTCGTAATAGTGTTGGAGTTCGGGTATAATAACATATGGACTATAATTAAGGGTAAAATTAGAAATTGAGCCAAAAACTCTTCCCTTCCCCTTTAAAAACCTAATGTCAGACCATATTAAGGAAGCAAATCTTGTGGCTTCTTCTTCTTTTATTTCTCCATTCTTTCATTTGTTTTCTTAAGAGAAATCTTAAAGGAGTTTGATATCTCCATGTTATAATTGTAGTTAAATTATCAAAATACTTAAACATTACACTAAGAAAGCAAGTAAAGAGAGAAAGAGAGAGTGAGCAATAGGGAGGGAGTTCATGACAGCTTGGGGGGAGAAAAAGAATGGTTGGAAAAATACTAGCATTTTAAAGCTCATTTGGTGACTGGTAAAGACTTCTAACCTCATTTATACAAGTTTAAGTGAGATTGCCTAGATTTTTGTATTAAATTCTTAGTTTTTAAGTTAGGGTTAGTAGATAAATTTTAGGGGTATTAAAGAATTGTTGTGAAATGATGAAATTGAGTTAGTATAGAGTTAGAATAACCTAAAACCATGAATAATTAGGGACAACTTTGAAGTGTTGGGTTGTATAGGGTGTTTGGTTAATTCAATGAGCTTGTTGATTTTGAAGAAATTGATACGTGTTAATACATAAATGAAGGTTTATAATGGAAGATGTATAATTTAACTAAATTAAACTATTGTTAGTGTGAATTGTGATAAATGTTTGTGGTGATTTGGATGGGAAAGTATTGAAATGTTGTTCTAAGGAGGAAGGGAATGTTAACATACAAAAATAGAGTTGAATTGAAGGGGAAAGAATAATAATAAAATTATAGGAAAGGTTTGAGAAAGGTGTTGGCCAACGAGGAACGAATGGAAAGTGAATATGATTGTGCTAATATATATATATATATGTGTGTGTGTGTGTGTGTGTGTGTGTGTGTGTGTGAAATTCTTATAACGCGTATGATTTCCTTGAAATAGTTTTGACTATTTTAAATGAAATATGAATTGGGTTGATTGGTTTTTAGAATGTTATATTTAGTGATGTTATATGATATATAACATGGAAATAGTTGGTTTAAATTGTGAGAAGTCAACTAAAAATGTTTAATTGTTCGTTGAACCCGTAGAAGAAAACTAGACAATTTCATCTCTTAAATTCCAGAGAAGATTAGAGCATCAAAATGGTAAGATTTGGAATAAGTTCCTTATAAAAGTTATATCTAGGGATGTTAGCTTTCTAATAGGACTGATCTTGCTTAATTTGGAGTTCAAAAACTTCAAATATTGGTAAAAGTCTGAGGGGAGGTCAGGTTGGGAACCATACTAGGTAGTTTAGGTACGAAAATGGAAAAATTAGGTTTCCTTTCCTTCAATAAAAATGTAGTTTTGTATTTTAGCTTATGGAGGAAACAAGCCATATTTAAAATTAATTTTTTTAACCTCATTTATGATTTAAATAGAGAACATTGTTCTTAAATGATTAAATTAAGTTGGTCGGAAATTGACTAATTTCTACTTTATTTAGAGAGTGTCTGTTTACGTCGTAACTTTCATGTTCAGTTGAAACCACAAATTGATGTTGTGTGGTTAGCTAGTGAACTACACTTTTCAACTTGTGGGACTCATAATTTCTGTGTTGCGACCACAGGTTCAATAAAAGCAAGTGTGACTTGCTTTTGCTGAATACTAATTATTATTTTTTTAATCAAAACGTAAGTGTATTAATAGATCAAAAATATACATTGCTAGTGAACCAGCAAGAGCAGATACAAGGATGTACAAAAAAGGAACAGATGCCCTGAGTGAGCTATACAACAACCATCAAGGAAATAAAAGCTAAAAGCAAACAAAGGTTATGAGAGGAACCAAATATTACAAGGTTCCCAACTTAACACAAAGCAAAAAAAATAAAAAATGACAATAGGACATCAGAAGAAACCACTGGCTCGAAGAACCAATTGGTGATCAGATTAGAAACCAAGGAAGGGGGATAACATGCAGATCAGCAAAGAAACCTCAAAAGAAGCATTAGGAGCAAAAGACAGATGCAACACATCACATGGGCACCAAACCAAAGGGAAACAACTTTCCACAAAGGAGCTCAACCATAATAACCACCATACCAGTCACCTGAAATTAGTCCTAAGGTGATTTTGCTCATGGAAGTGCAATATCATGTGAAATAACACCTGAAATCTTTGAAAAATAGACTCCACCAGAGAACATGAATTTTCAAAAACTCTTCTATTCCTTTCTTCCCATATCAAATAGACAACAATTCTGAGGGAGACCTTTTTCATTCTAATAACAGCGGTTTCGCCCTTAAGATGGAGGCCCCGAACAACACTGTTGATGGTGCTCATACCTCTATAAAGCCTAAGCCAGGATTTAACTTTCATACATAAGAGGGACGTCCAACTGTAGGCAAAGAAAAGGTGACTATCGCTCTCCTCATGATCCTGATAGAAGACATAACTAACATCAGTATCAACAAAATACAGCATGTCTCCTATTCTCAGTCGCCCAAGCAAAGCAAGCCAAAGAATGAAACTATGTCTTGGAAGACACTAAGACTCCCAAACCATACTAACCCATGAAACCAGGGTGCCTTTTATTCTCTAGAACACATAAGCATTAGCTGAGAAAGGTGTTGTTATAGTGACCCAACTTTGCATCATGGAGATTGCTGCTTGTTGTCCCCCACAGACATCAAGGAGCCGGTCTCGTAGATTGTTGAAGGATTTCCATAGAGAGGAGGAAGTTCTCTGTAGAGGAACTATCCAGATGGTGGTATCCTGTAAATAAAAATGGTGCACCCATTTAATCCACATAGAATCATATTTCAAATGAATATTCCAAAGCTACTTTGCAAGAAAGCAATTGTTCCTAGCTTTAATATCATAAAGGCCGAGACCCCCTTCAACTTTTGGTAAACAAATGTGCTTCCAATAAACTAAGGCAAACATACTTTTGGTTGTGGTACCAGTCTATAGGAAGTTTCTGCAGATACAAGTAATTTGGTTGATAACAGTATCTAGAATGGGAAACATACTGAGCCAAAATTGCACCATTCCAGATAAAACTGATCTGATTAATTCCAACTGCCTAGCATAGGATAAGTGCTTGCCCATCCAGCCTTGAATAGCATGTTCAAGTTGGTGTAGAAGGGGGGGAAACTGGCTAGCTAGAAGCCTGTGGGGGCTAAGGGGAACCCCAAGGTATTTGAAGGGGAAACTACCTTCAGAAAAGCAGGAGTCCTAAAGGATATGCTGATTCAAGCTGTCACCAACTCCACCAAAATAAATAAAGGATTTCCCTACATTTATATGCAACCCTGAAGACCGGCCAAAAACATGAAGCTGTTTAAGGAGAATCCGAACCGAAGATCTATCCTCATGACATAACAAAAGAATGTCATCAACAAAAGCAAGGTGACATATATGATGAAATGCACATTTCGGGTGATAGTGGAAATCTGGCTGTTGGTTTTCGCTGCCAATTTCTTGATCAGCAGCGATGCAGTTTTGGTTGTCGATTTCTGGATCGGCAACGACGCAGTTTTCACTGTCGATTTCTGCATCGGCAACGACGCAGTTTTTGTTTTTAAAAAAATAAAATAATTAACTTAAGGAGCTGGGAGGGAGGGGTAAAACCGGTTTTAGATAGACCAAAACAAGGATAGGAACACATCTAAACCAACCCCCAAACAACCCACCTCATCTGATGGGAGTATAAATACAAGGAGGAGAGAGAGGATGATCCATCCTCCACCCAAACAACAGTTGTATGTCGTTCTTCCCTTCCTCTTTCACAACAGAAACCTAAACCAAACCAGTAGAGAGTGTTTTGTGAACATGTGAGGGAAAGATGAGGCCTTGAGAAGAGATTGGACAGCTGCCTAGAGGGAAAGGAAAAGGAGGGCTGGAGTGAGAGGAAGAAGAAGGAGGAGAACCAACAGGAGAAGAGAAAGAATAGTGTCAAACCTTCCTCAAACTTAGTTGGATTCGAAAGGTATGGGTCATGAAACTCCCTTTCTCTTCTCTTTAAGACCAGAAACGGAAATGAAGAAGAAAACCCTAATAAAATTGACCTAAGACCTAAGCTAGCTGTGAAGGAAACTGAAATTAACTAGGATGACAAGGAAATAGAAATGAAATGAAGCCAATTTCAAAACATCTAACAAAGAAAAATGAATAAAATGGAAATAACAAATCATGGTAAAGGGTTGGCTTTAACTATAGGGTTGGCCAGCATGCATGTGTGTGTTCTGCTGGGATTTGTTGAAGGATTATGTGCTGAAATTGATGGTTTTAACATGTGTGTTCTGCTGGAATTTATTAAAAGATTATATGATGTAATTGATGGTTTTCAATGTGTGTGTTCTGCTGGGATTTTGTTGAAGGATTATGTGCTGAAATTGATGGTTTCAATGTGTGTGTTCTGCTGGAACTTAGTGACAGTGTATATGTTGGGGTTGTTACAGCATGTGTGGTGTGTGTTCATGCCAAAATGTGTGTTCTGCAGCGAAATTGTGATTCGGTGCCGAAACTGCATCGACTGCAGCGAATTAGCATTCGCTACCGAAACTGAGTTGTCTGCAGCGAATTTATGATTCGCTGCCGAAACTAAGTCTTCTACAGCGAATTAGCATTCGATGCCGAATTGTGTGTTGTGCAGCGAAACTGTGATTCGCTGTCGAAACTGTGTCAGCTGCAGCGAATTAGCATTCGCCGCCAAAACTGAGTTGTCTGCAGCGAATTTATGATTTGCTGCCAAAATTGAGTCTTCTGTAGCGAATTAGCATCCGCTGCCGAATTGTATGTTGTGCAGCGAAATTGTGATTCACTGCCGAAATTGCGTCAGCTGCAGCGAATTAGCATTCGCTGCCAAAACTGAGATGTCTGCAGTGAATTTGTGATTCACTGCTGAAATTGAATCTTTTGCAGCGAATTAGCATTCGCTGCCGAATTGTGTGTTCTGCAGCGAACTTGCGATTCGCTGCCAAAGAGGAGTTATCTGCAGCAAATCGCTGCTTAAGTTGAGTTGTCTACTATGAGTTAGCATTTGCTGCCAAAATTATAGCGCCAGCAGTGAAACAATTTTCGCTACCAAACTGGCTGCCGGCAACGAAACAGTTCTCGCTGTCGAAGTGGCTGCCTATAGCGAAATAGTTCTCGCTACCGAATTGGACAGCCTACAGTGAACCAGTTCTCGCTGCCGATTTCTACAATAAGTCTCCGAGGCAGAAATGACTTAAATGCTAGCAACAATTTCATGGTATGATGGTGTAAAATGTGGAACACTTGAATGTGAACATATGAACTCTTGAAATAAGTGTGGTGATGAATGTGATTCAAAAATACAAATGTACTGATTTGTGACCATTGATATCTTAGGTGGTGCGGTCGGGATTGGACCATCGTCACGACAAGAACAACCCACAGGTGGAGCAGGTAGGTGACTTGCACCTTCCTTTTTCATACGTTGAATAATGAAATATTTTATCATGAATATTACCATATTGCGTTAGAGTCGATATTAGATTGTCGAACGCTTAAATGTTGACAAATGGTTAATTAGCTTCAGCTAATGGCATCCGAATGGATGGTCGGGATTAGCTTCGGCTAATGGCATCCGAATGGATGGCCGGGACGAACGATTGATTAGCTTCGGCTAATGGCATCCGAAATGGATGACAGGGACGAGTGAATGGTTAACCTCAGCAAATGATGCCTTAAGAGAATAGTCGGGTTTAAGATTATGGTTGATTGCAAAAATTGGTGTATCTATATGTACTACAAGCTGTTTATACCAAGCTGTTTTGTACTACAGCAGGGACGTCACACCAACGAGATGTCTAGGAAACCCAATACACAGGAACCTACTTTTACAAAGAATCATGTAGATGCATTCTAAATCATAATGTATTTTGTATGAATCAATGTACTGAATGTATAACTTTTATTATATCCTTTTGTTTAAATTCGTAATGGCTATTAGTAGGATAGGAATGCAAACTCATGTCTATGTATGTATATTTTTAATATGAACTTCTAATCATGCAACCATAATATTATGTGTTTATGTAAGATTCACTTTTAAATGAAATATTGATTGTATGGATTGTATCTTGATGATGTGAGGGATCAGGTTCGCTGATTACCGGCACCATGTGTGTTAGGTATATAAAAAAAAATTACTGTTGTTTTGGGCTTGAAAAGTTGGGTTGTTACACTCTATGCAGACTAGAAATAGATAGGGAGAAAGAGGGTCACCCTGCCAAACTCCACACTTCCCTGGAAAGAAACCATAGAGGTTGCCATTAATAGCAACCAAGAAAGAAGAAGTTTCCACACAAAGCATCACCAGATGGACAAACCGTTGAGGGAAACCCAGCAAATGAAGAAGATCTCTGAGAAATGGCCATTGCACTGAATTAAAGGCTTTCCTGAAATCAACTTTGATGAGACACCGGGGGGAAGTCCTCTTCCTACCATAGTGCCTGAGAAGTTCTTGGGCCAAATTGATATTATCAATCATATTTTGCCCACCAAGAAAAGCATTCTGAGCTGGACCAATGATGTCCTGAAGGGCATGACTTAGTCTTCCTGCAAGAATTTTAGAGATTACTTTGTAAATCACGTTGCAGCATGATATAGGCCGAAAAACATTGGCAGAGTTAACATTAGCAGATTTCGGGACCAGAGCGACAATGGAGTGATTTATATGCTTGAGAATTTGTCTAGAGGAAAAGAAATCTTGAACTGTCGCATAGAAATCAGCGTTGACTATATCCCAAGACTTTTTAAAGAAAAGAGAGGAATAGCTATCAGGACCAGGGGCTTTATCAATTCCAATACTGAAGAGGGTTTCCTTGATAGCCTCATTTGAGATAGGAGCTAAGAGAAAATCAGAGTGATTTACATCAAGACAAGGGCCACTATGAACAACAGCCTCATTGATTGGAGAAATAGTCGATGAAGTGCCAAGTAGGTTTTGATAAAAGTGAACAAATTCAGCACTAACTTCATCTATAGAGGTAGTAAGTTCCCCGTTGCTACACTGGATGGCAAGGATGAAGCTTTTCTGGTGTCTGTGACTCATCAAAGCATGAAAGAAGCTTGTACCTCTATCATTGTCCTTGAGGAAATTCCACTTGAGCTTCTCAGAAAAGAAAGCCTTCTCAGCATATTTAAGATTAAAAAGATTCAGCTTCATTTGATTGACCTTGTTCATGAGAGAAATATCATCAATGGAATCATGTAGGAGGCATTGATTATGGTCCAAGTCAACCTCTGCTCTAGCAACTCTTTCTGAAATGTGATTGAAGTGCAACTTGCTTAGAGTCTTTAAAGGGTGCTTTAGAGATTTGAGTTTCCTGCATAAAACAAACATGGGAGAACTTACAACTGGGATTTGCCATCCATTAGAGATTAAGCCATCATATTCAGGGTGATCAACCCACATATTAAAAAACTTGAAAGGACGACATCCGGGGGGACGATTGTTGCCAATGTGAATGTGAGCTCCTGAGTGATCAGAGAAAGCACCCGGAGGGTGGAAAGGCACATGGGATCCTAGTTGAAGAGAGCTTCATAAGGGATTGACCAGGACACAGTCAATTTTAGTCCAAACATTCCCATTAGACCAAGTATAATGACAGCCAGTATAATTCAAATCAGAAAGGCCCAGCTTTGAACAACATGCTCTCAAATTAGAGACTTTATAGGAGGAGACAGGGTCGCCATTATGTTTGTTATCCTGAGAAAGAATGGAATTGAAATCCCCCAAGACAAGTCAGGGACCAATTGGAGCCCAGGATTTGAGACTATCCCAAAGAGTTCTACGGCCAATGATAGTATTATAACCATAAACAAAAGAAGTAGCAACAACATGATGAGTAGATAAACATCGAATAGAAATATGAACGGATTGGGGAGAAAAATCAAGTAGATCAACATGAACAGTAAAGGGATACCACAACACAACAATTCTAGTAGTACCAGTAGCTTCAACATTTGAAACAAGCTTCCAACACTTCAGCCGAAACCGGTGCATAAACTGAAGCTTAGAAGAAACCAACTTAGTCTCAAAGAGACCACATACATCAAAATTATATTTTTACATGAGGCAAACCAACTCATGCTGCTTTAGAGGACTGTTGAGTCCTCTGACATTCCAACTGAATAGTAACATTACATCTAAGGGGGTGGAGGGGGACCCCTACCACTCCCACATGTTCGAGATGTGTTCCTTCGCTGACCACGCATAGTGGTTACACCAGTAGTAACTACCGCATGACCGTTCCTACATGGGGATGTCCTAGCTTATTCTTTGCCTTTATTTAGGATGGAGGGGTTACAAGTAGAGGCACAAACAGCTCCTGAAGATGAGACAACAGGTTCTTTGCCTTTAGAGGGGATGGTGGAACCCTAATCAATGGGGATTGTGACTCCCACAGGTTTGGCAGTAGCTCGCCTTGCTTTCTTGCTTGTGACAATTTCACATGCACTAGAGCCAACAACAACTTCAGTGGCCATAGGGTTAGTATTGTGTGATGGCTCAACAACCTGGCCGTGAGCACTGCCCAGACTAGGTTCTGTAACAGGCCCTAGATAATCAAAGACACTACGAGGCTTTTTTGCAGCTGCAGATGGATTACCTTTGCTGCTCAAAGGTTTGGTCGCTGCTGAAACAATAAGAGGGGAGCAAGTTCCAGTGTTATGCCTAAGGACTTTACATAGCTAGTAAAATCTAGGCAATGTCTCATATATCACCGGTTGATTCAGAGTGGCACCATTTGGCAAGTTAATGACAATAGAAGATTTAAGATCAGTAAGCAGATCCAATTCCATAAGAACTCTAGCATAGGAAATCCTCGACATGTTAAAAGTGAGCTGGTCACTTTGTATAGGCTTGCCTAGCTTGCTGGCAATCTTAGAGAGGCATCTAGAAGATCAGCATTTGAGCGGCAAGTTTGGAAACTTCACCCAAACAGGAACACAAGACATCTCATCAGTCCCAAAATCAAAATACTTTGGCATAGCCTTGGGGATCAGAGGCCGGCCATACACCAAGTAAGGACCATTAGCAAGAACAGTTAGTTTATCATCAACAGTTTTAAATCTATAAACTAACCAGCCAGATTTATGAATAGCCAAAGAGGCTTCACATCGCCAAGTACTGGAGATAATATTACTCAAAGCCTTTAAACCAAGGGACTTACCAACAACATAGCCCACAATACATAACTGTCAAACATCATAATTATTGTCTAAATCTTCAGATGACAAGTCACAAGGCAAGTCAGAGTAAGGAGATGAGAAATGCAGTATTTAGGACCAGAGATAGTATTGTAGTTGAAAGAAAAAAAATCTTGCCATTTCTCAACGGGTGTTGGAGATTGAGAAGTACCTGAATGAGAAGCATCTGCAGGAGAGGAGACTATAGTTGGAATGATAGGGTCAACCACAGCGAGATGTTAAGTGTTGCTTTGAAGAACAGGCACTGGAGAGGTTATACTTTTCGTTGGAGTAGCCACAAGCAGAGTTGATTTCCCAGAACCACACAAGGGTGAAACCTTTGATACATTGTTAAGAGTTACCTCCAATTGCTTGCCAGTAGAAGATGGTACAAGGGAACAAAAAAACTTGGAACTCCCTCCAGAATTAGAATAATCCATTTCATCTTCATCATAATCATCCTCATCAGAACAGTCCTCCACTAGCACATGATCGAGGGTAGAGGGGGAAGAGATGATCTGTTGGGGGACAGACCCTTCATCAGCATAGATCAAGTATTTGTCAAGGCTGGACCCACTGGCAACCGCTATGAGAGGGGGGTAGGTATCAGAGGGGAGGGGGGAGAGGAAGAGGGGGTGGTGCTAGCAACGCAAGAACAGAGTTGTCGGGTAGGTCAACCTGAAGCTGTTGTTGAGAGTGCACAGGAGGTCGGCGTGAAGTAGGCTTGCACTTGTTCTTGGCCATGGGAAAAGCAAAAGCAGAAGAAAAACAGGAGGGGGGAAGCTACAGTAACCGGAAATTCAAATTTCAGTTGGCGTCATGCACAAAAGAAAGTGTTCCTGTGGGGAAGGAGAGCTTCTCTCTCTTGTTTCTCTCTCAAAGCGTGTTTCACTGAGAGCTACTAAGAGCTCTTTCTTGCTGAATACTAACTTTAATTGCACAGAGAGTGCATCGACACCATTAACCATTGAATTTCCTATTGTTGAAAATAACCCTGTCATTGCTTTTCACCTATGTCTTCTCTCATCCATATTTTTGCCCTTCTTTCCAGCGTGTCTTTCCTTTCTTTCTATTGTTCTTGCCTTTCATTCAACCTCACAGACATCTCACATTCTCACTTTCTTACCGATTGGAGATCCAATTATAAAATCTTATAGAATGCGCTATTGTCTGTCAACAGATCATTCAGACAAAACACAAGTTCAAATGCCTGTAATAGAATGTACTTTTGGAGTTTGGAAAAAAAGGTGAAGAATCTTACAGAACATGCATGTGTTTCCAAACAAAACACAAGTTCAAATTGTTGTCGCATCAATGGCACTACATAATTACATTAGAAGAAAATCGATCCAAGATGTTGCATTTAATGAGTTTGATAGTCATCCTGATTTTGTTCTTGATGATATTTTAACCGATGTGGTTCCACTATCACAAACACGTAGACACCAGAGGGCTTCGCGTATGGATTATGTTCGTGATGGCATTGCAGCAAGTTTGATAAGGCAATAATATATATTTTATTTTTAAAAAATGAACAATTTCTTTTTATGTCGATTATTGTTTCTACTATTTGTTATTTTTGCTATTTAAAACATAAGAAATAAATTTGTGTCCTTTTTAGTCATTTTATGTACAACATCAATTCCAACCATAATTTTAACTAAACATATCATGGCATGCTTTTGGTCAAAACAATTCAAATCATAATTTTAACCAAACACACATTTTATCTAAACCAACCAAAATAAAAGTGATTTTTCAAAATCACTTTTGTGAAATCACAACCACAAGAATTACCACAAAAACAAACATATTCTTAGAAATTGTTCTTGATGTAAGACTTAATTGGTAGAGGTTATAAGAATGAAATTTGGGTATGCAAGTGTGTGTGAATTATAAAAGTCTCTCTTTTTTAATAAAATAAGAAAAATGATTGAATGATAATTTGAAATGAAAATTCAATATAAGTTAAATTGTAGATGATAGTTAAGTTGAAAGAAATCAACTTAGGTTATTTCTATATGGAATGTGCGTTGAATAGGAAATAACATGGTATACTTGTGGATCCAATAGAGGTCACAAGAGTTGTGTAGCAACAAGGAGGTACTACTCGAGTTTTGACAACAGGTAGGTGTTCAACACCTTGACTTTAAGAATGCTTTAAATATTATTTAAACTTTATCAATTCTTGTAGAAGTGTTATGAGATAATTATGTTGTGAAAAGTTGGATAATGTATATTGAGAAGGACAAAGTTTGTTAGGAAATTGATATGAGTTGTGAAAATATGATATGTCCATGAATGATTGTTATGGAAAACTGATTCATGATGTTAGAGTTGGAATTGAATTAAGAAAGATTAGATATGTAAAGGAAAGTGAGGAAGATGTTGATTTATGAAAAAAAATGTATGCATACATGATGGAAAGAGATTGAGAGTTTTAAGTAGGAACTTGGAATTGGGAGAGGAATGTTATATTCAATTGTTGAAATAGGTACTCGATACCTCATAGAAATGCCCGATTAGTTTTAATTGTGTGATAGTTCGTATGTGAAATGCAGAAGTTGATATGAGTTACATAAATGGAAAAAAAGATATGTATATCGAAATGATTAATTGATATTCGTTAAGGAATACCAGATTATTAGTTTCTAAATGGAAAAGCCAAATTGATTGGCAATCAAGATGGGTTCATCAGATTAATTAGTATTCATTAAGGAATACCGGATTATTGGCTTCCAAATAAAAAGGCCAGATTGATTGGTAATGAAGATGAGCTCGTTGGATTGATTGGTATTCGTTAATGAATACCGGATTATTGGCTTTTGACTGGGAAAGTCATATTGATTGGCAATCAAGACGAGTTCCCCAGATTAATTGCTATTTGTTAAGGACTATTGGATTATTGGCTTCCGAATGAGAAGGCCATATTGATTGACAATCAAGATGGGTTCACCGAATTGATTAGTATTTGTTAAGAAATGCCTGATTATTAGCTTCCGAATAGAAAAGTCAAACTAATTGGAAACCAAGATGGGTTTGTTAGATTGATTAGTAGTTGTTAAGAAATACCGAATTACTGAATTCTAAAGAAGAATGCCAAATTGAATTGTAATCAAGTTGGATTATTGAAGTATTCAGTATTCATAAGGGAATTCTAGATTGTTGGCTTCTATACAAAAATGTCAGGATTATTTATTTTGTCATGAGTGTTAGAAGATTTGCTTGGGATTATATGAATAAACATAATGAGAAATTATTAAATGTTTATAAGAAATGGTTGTAATATGATTTAGATAAAATATTTAGAATTTCTTAAAGTTTTAATAAATTACTAGCTTTAAGACTTAATAAGAAATGTTGATTATATTTCAGGTACCTCACAGGCTTGTTAGGAGTAGTCTCCAATTGTTACTTTTGTTAGACTTAGATAATTATAGATTAGTGGGATGTATGATCAAACTTTTGTGTTGTAACTATAAACATCTTATTTTTCTATGTAACCAAGAGGTTTTCGGGTTAAATTAACTAGAATAATTAGCTAGCTATTATGATGATGTAAAATCACATGTTTCTTGAAACTTTGTAAAACTAAAGTCTTAGGTATATATTATTCAGGTAGTAGTATTTTATGTAGAATCAATGTAATTAGTTTCATATCATATAAACATATTTAATGTTAGTTATTGTAAAGTTCATTATTAATTATGATGATGTTTTATTATTATTATTATTGTTATTATGTAAACAATAGAAGTTTAAAATGTTATGGATGATTGAGAATGAATAAAGAAATGTGGAATATAATGAGATGTGATCCATGATGATTGGATCAAAATTATGGTAATGAATTTGTATGGATTTGAGAATAAGGAGTGCATTTGATTTTGATTAAATTAATGTCGACACTTGGGATATCCAAGATACAAAGAAGACCCTGTTGAATTTTTAGCAAATTTTTTAGAAAAAGATTCCTGATTTTCTTGAGTTCAAGACTTAAAGAAACTAGTTTACATGTAGAAATTATGTGGTGTTACATTCATGGCCATATGCACCATCTCCTCCAATGATAAACTCTATAATATGAGTTATATTATGATTAAGGTCATTCATGAATCTAACCATAGTAGCCTCTCTATCCTCCTCAACACTGGTTTCCTTGAAGTACTTACCAACACTCTTTGTACCCTAACTCAAACTCTACAACCTTTAATACAATTCTCTATAATAGTGGCTAGGAACAAATTTCCTCATCATAAGGGATTTCATCTCATCCCAAGTATCAACTTTCCTCTTATAATTCATCTTGCGATTTGTCACTAACTGATCCCACCTCACAATGACATAGTCAGTAAAAGCAATCATAACAAGCTTGATTTTCTTGGGCTCCGGATAATTATGACATTAAAAAATTCACTCCAACTTCTTCTACCATTCAAAATAAACTTCCAGATCATTCTTCCCCTGAAAAGCTAGTATTTTTCAGCTTAATTGTATCCAAATCTCTCCACCTAACTCAGCATTATGGTCCTGGTACCTATAATTATTCTTCTGACCAAGATTATCACCATATGTTTCCCCCATCAACTGACAATTCCGCTACTATCCAAAATGTTTCCCATGTCCTATGGACACATCTTCAAAATCAACATCATTTATGTACGTATTATCAGCCACAAACTCATCCATATTATTGTTAACTCACCTAACAGCCCTCGTAACATTCAATTTTCTTCGTTCAGACACAATTTGAACCCTACCATGATCATTAACATGTTGCTTCTCTAACCTATCTCTAAATTCTTTGGACATTTGATTCATCCGTTGATTTATGATTTATAATGTGTAATTGAGTTACATTGTAATTGTCTCCTTTTTATGGTGCCATGTTGTTGCTTGCCTCCAACAACTTTGAATCTAAAAATTGATTAGTTGACAAGAAATATATATTCCTCACCCACTCCCTCATGTATTTACACTTCTTTCGTGTTTCACTCAAATATAGGATTTTTCACTCAAATATGCTCGTTACGCCTTTTTCCTCCCATCTCACCTTTATTTGACTCTTGCGGAACTGAAATTAACACCAAATATAACATCTTTAATGGTGTAACTAAATGTGTGTATATGACTCAAGAAGCAAGAGAAATATGAAAACAAGCAAAGACGAAACTACAATTACAATTTCGCAAGTAACAAACGAATTTGTATGAAAAATAAATGTTTTTTAAGATGCGAAAGAAAAAAGATGCAAAGTTTATATATAAAAACATTAAATGACACCTAAATATATCAATTATGATGTTATTATACTGTCATAATTGAAAAATAATAGTAATAAAACAAGTTTGAATTACTGACATGAATTAGACCCGTTATAACAAGTCTCAATATTGAATTTAGTTCCTATAGCAAACAAACTTCAAATAACCTCAAATTTTATATAGGTGGCTATTAAAACCTTAAAACCTAGTATATAAAATTTTAGAATTTTGTGAACTTATCTGACCCGAAATTCTCTTTTGATACAAATCTGACCTGTTACAACAACTTTTAATCTTAACCTTGGTTACTATAGACAATAATCACCAAATGAGCTTAAATTTTATATGGGGTTCTAATAGGAATACTAGATAGAGTATATAAAATTCAAAAATTTTATGAATTGTTTTGGTCCAAATTCTTCCTTGTTTGTGTATTATGGCGAATTAAAAAAAATGACTTTTGGATGTTTTTCTTTCTCTTTATGCTACTGATATATTCTAAGATAGCAATAAACTAAATTAATAGCTTTTTTTAGGAACTCTAGACACAAACTACTAAGCTCTAGACATGAAATAATCGAAAACCAAATCCAAGATGACTAAAGCTAAGGAAACCAAAACTAACAAGAAGAAAATAAAGGATATAACCTGATTTTTTGAGTCTAGCTCTGATACCAACTAGTGTAAACCTCTTTATCACGTGGTCAACCAACTCCTAATAAAGTAAATAAACCTAAAAAACTAAAAATCAGGTTTGATAAAACCTTGACCCAAAGGTAACCATGTACCTAATAACTAAATGTATTGAAAAAAGACTTGGACCTGGAGATAACCTTGTATCTAAGAACTCTAAGTATGTGAATGACACCACGAAGTCAATTAATCTTCGATAAGTTAGTGTACTATCCTTGTCTTTGTAAAAAAAGATTGTTTTGCCACAAATAAACAAAAGAAAAACTCAAGTTTATTCTTCAAATTGCTGCTGAAATTTACAGCTAAAAAACATAATATAGTCTCCTCTAATTAACCCTATGGATCCTTTTTGGATTGCAAGCTAATGGGCTTAAACTAGTAATTAACTAATATAAGTTCAATAAAAAAAAACCCCTAAACAATGTCTAACGGGCCAGAACAAACCTAAATTAAAAATAAATAAATAAAATAGGAAAATAAAAACAAAGTCTTCATGCCAAAATTCCTCCATGTAACTTGAATCTTTAATTTTCACATATTTTTTACAGATTTTGAGTCCTAACTTCATACACATCGTTCTCTCTTGTTTGAATTACTAGGCCTACCATATATGGCTGGAAAGATTAAGATGTCTAGTTTCCAGTCCAACTTGAATCGCATCATAATTCTACTTGTAACTCTAGATATGTCCCAAACAATATATAAAGGTCTTGTCTGGTAGATTTAATAAGATTTGTCTAGTTTCTTTGACCCTCAAAAATAATATGTTTCTGAAATTTATTTGACTTGAAATTTTACCAAAATATAGTTACACGTGTCTAGTATCTCGTTGTACAATTTCAACTCGTTTCAATGTATTGTTTAAGAGATATGTCTGATCTTGCAAAACTAGTCAGCATATATTTTAAGGTCAAATTCAGACATGACTTAGTTCATATTAATATTTATGGTGTTTTTCTTTAGATTTCTCATTTATGATTCTTTGTAATTATTAGGCGGGGGTTTCATTTTAATTGCTTTGGTATCTTAGTTCAAATAATCATTGTATCAAGTTTTTATCAACCAAATCTAATTTTAGCTTTCTTAGGTTTGTTTTTTCTTACATGTGGGTTCTAGGTTTCTTATCCACCCTTCTCATCTCTTCATAACCTTCATCTAAAACCAATCACAAAACCTTCACTATTTAAATTTAGTACTATCTTCACCAGCTACTCCTTGATCTTCCTTCTTCATATGTTATTAGTCAAGCCAACAATAATAGTAACCACATTTATTACTCTCATCTATCCTTTTTTGCAACTCAATAAACCAAACCAGTCCCCCATCATAACAGTTTTTCCACACCGTCATTCCTACCACTTGACAACATGTACTTGCAATTATCATGACCATCGTGACCTCTATCCTGGTCATGAAATTTAGCCTATAATCAACCCCAAAACAATACCTGATCTACTATAAAAGAACTAGACTTGAAACCCTAACCTCTGTTTCTCCATTTGATTTTTTCCATAACTTTCAAATGTCTCCAAATCCAGCTAAACATCAAGTATGACCCAAATTTCAACCATAAATTATTTGTTTTGTTTGATTTTTTGTACTTTTAAAAAAATACATGACTCCTATATGCTAGTACATTACCTATATATGACCACCATGCGCTGCCACTGTTCCTCTTCAATCAAGCAACTTCAGTCCATTTCTAACTAACTTCGGTGACTCGCAAAGGTCTACCTTAAACCCTAACATGTTAGCTCATTTGTTTTGGAAACTTTGTAATATATTTATTGGTTTTTTTTTTTATTATTATGTGGACATGTATGTGCTTGCACATGATTTATTTCTCTAGATGTATGACTTGATGTATGAATTTGTATTAGTTATGAATTAATGGTTATTTGTGTCTATAAACTTAAACCAGATAAATGAACTACCCATGGTCGTTGTTCAAGAATCTTAATGTATGGACAATAAAAATGATTGATGCATGATTTGATTTTACTACATTCAAGATTATTTTAAAAAATATCATTTCTTTTTCTTTCTTTTGTTTTTCCATTATTTTTATCACTTAATAATTATTTGTATTATTCATAAAGTCAACCTGAGATAAATGAATCATTTGATCATTGTTCAAGGATGTGTACAAGAAAATAATAGGAACTATTATTATAAAACTCCTCAATATTTGTTTTTTTTAAATAACAAAAATTCAAAAAAGATAGTTTATTTGATTGGCGCGAATCTATTTTTTTGTGTCCATATATTGTTGTTTAATAGGATTGATTGACATGATCTCATATAGGTTCATTGAGAGTTAGTGTTGGCTTTAAAGCCCATTTTATATATAATTAACTTGAATGACGTCAAAGCCTAATTTATTATTACAAGCCTTTCAAGTACAACACTTGTAATTTAAAAGTAAGGATTAGACCTTAATGCTAGGTCTGGATCCCAAATCATTATCTTAGGTCATAATATGCCTTTACCTTACAAACAAATGCAAGCATTAGTTTAGATAAAAAATTGTATATGAGCACAATAGGTATATTTATATCATTAAAAACAAAGTCAAAGAAACTTCCTTTTGGTAGGATGTTTTAGAGTGTTTTTCATCTTTCTTTTAACATAATCAACCTCTTGTCTAAGATCTTTAAAAGACCATTTATGATTTGTAGTTACCATAAAACTAGATAATGATTTTTTTAATGCATTTTACATAAAGATCATTGAGATGTTCCTGCTACAGAACTAATAAATTTGCTTTCTTACATGTTAATATGTGCTATGGAGGAATTAAAACCTTGCCATAAAAATATAGAATTTAAATAGTTATTAAACATAAGATAACACCCTTTTTAGATTTAGATTGGTGATAACAATGGATGCTTTGTTTGAAATTTCTACATGCAAAAAATAAAGAAAGAACAGAGAAACATATAAACATTTCATGACTAGTTTTGTGATTAACTTTACAGAAGCAATAACCATTTTCTCACCTTAACCTCACTTGTTAATAAAAAACACACATACATATACTTATCATTGTTTTCAGGAAGATATTCAACTCCTATGTAAAAACTGTCAAATATTAATTTAGGCCTTAAATCACTTACTAATATTACACAATTTATCATTAAACACCTTGAAAACAGAAACTTTCACAATGATAAACTCGTAATAATATTTTTTTAAGAAAGTAAGAGTAAAGTTGTGCATATCATATGACATATGAATAGAGACGATTGATAACTATCCATAAAGTTGGCTAAAACAATAAGGCTTGCCGTAACAATGTCAAATGTGCACGAGGTGCACACTTCGGCAGGCTGTCCAAAACAATGCCTAAGGGTGCTGGCAGTCATGCCAATAGTGGGATAAATTGGTAGGGCATATTTGTGCAGCTATAGGTTTGTTAGGGAAAATCGGCAGCGCAGATTGTTCGACGAACAGAGGCTGGATGCTGGACTGTCCAGGCTAGATAAGAAAATTCGTCAAAGGGATAGGATGACGAGAATAGGGGCTCTCGCTGCACGTAGATGCGAATTCGACAGCGCAGACATTAGGTAGCCTGCACATAGATGCGAATTCGGCAGCGCAGACATTGGTAACCTGCACGCATATGCGAATTCGGTAGCGTACAATAGCTTGTGTATGTCATAGGTTCGACTTGACACGATCTAAAACTTGGACGAAAGATTGTCCAAGGCATGCGAGAGACCTAATAACTGACGTAACACAAACTGGCAGTTGGGGCTGCTAAGTGGGCATGCAGAATGTGGGTTAGTGGCAGTTATAGACATCCAAGATCATGAGATTATGGGGGCAGAACAGGCGTTACTCTACAAGCTGCTGGATCACGGGATCATGAGGAGTAATTGTCCACTACTTGTTGGAAAATAAGTCACTAAGATCATAGAAAAAATGGGGGAGAAAGTGCTCCACTATGTCCTGAAAAATAGGGATAATGGGTGTGTGTGCCTTGTAACTTATGTATTTGTGTATAATAGGCTGCAAAGCCTTGGCTGTGTAGCATGCAATTTCTGTGTATAGCACACACACTCTTATTGTGTAATTCTTTGTTGACAAGATAAATAAAGGTTGAGAGTTCTTCTTGTATTCTCAGTATGCTAGGTGTTGTGCATCGTCACTTGTGTATTCTACTTGTCTATATAACGTGAGAGAGTGTGAGAAACCTTTTGTTGAGGAAAACACTTAGTTGTTAAGTAAACACGAGTGAAATTAGTGAGGAAAAAGCTAACTCTAGTGGGGACTAGACATCTATTTGTGGAGCAAAAAATTTATCCCGTGACACTCGCCATTGTGTCTAATGCAGATTCACTCGGTATGTTTCCTGCATCACTCTGGAGAAAAGCCAATCGACTGTTAAAAAGACAAGAGTCAACTCAGTCAAAGGACTGAGTTATAACTTTTAGAAACATACAGGACGAGGTTATATGCGAGTTAAAAGCTGAGTAACTAGACAACAAATTTACTTGGTTCTATTCTGAGCCAAACAAACAAACATTAAAAAAAGAAAGAAAGAGAGTCCCTTTCTCATAGCAAGCAATCCTATGGTCTTTTTCCACCCCACCAACGAGAAAAAGAAAGGAAGGCTATGGTTTTTATTAGCAACGTGTGTAGCCTGTAGTCTTCCTTCGATCCTCCTATAAACACACAGCACAGACTCTCACATATTTTCAAACTTGGACGTTTCTATCAGCCCTCCCAACCCAAACCAAGAAACCCCATCATGAATTAATTTATTTTTTGGGTTCCTTTTGGCGCTTAGCTCGTTGATACGGCTCAAAAGGTTAGCTCTTTAATTCACTCTTGTTGTTTGAATTTAATATTTTGTTCACATTATTTTCCTTTCCTTCTTTTCCCCTGTAACCTATTTGTTTCCATAGCATTTTAGGGTTTTCAATGTTCACTTCACTTTGAGATTGAAATCTAGGGTTTTTATTTTCCTATATCTTATTGAAGCATGTTCAACTCTCGTAATAATAAGTTCATGCCTTTAAAATCTTTACATTTTTGAATTCGAAGATACCATTTGGAGAGCTAATTGATATTACTTTTCCTTGATCATCATATAGTTACTTAACAGTCACAAATGACACTTAATTGAGTTCCAGGGAGTGATTAGGCACATCATGGTTTCTAGGTCTTGCATCTTCATCTAAAACAAACGAACTCCATTCCCATTTGACTGGATATTTCCTCTTGTAGTTCTGGATTTACATTTTCAGGCATGCGGTGGTTGTGGAGTTGCTTGCATGTATTCTTTGAGTATCTTCCATGGTTGGTTTGATAGGGCTCCACCTCAATATCTGATTGATTGTAAAGGAGATAGAAAAGGGATTTAAGTTTTAGACCGATTCAAAGTATCTGCTTTTATGAGGTTGACCTCAAATAGAGAGAGTTATCCTTCCCTTTTAGATTAGACACTAAATACATTTAGATCTGTCAGTGATTAGGGATTCCTACAAGTTGATATTGCCATTGCAAAAAAGTTCAGGAGTTAGGCTTTCCTAAGCTCTACAAATAGGACTGTATGGTTTTTCATTACAAGTATAGTATGAGAATTACTTGAGAAGAGGTGCATGTTGTGATCGTTACTTGAAAATACTATAATTTTAGCTCCTCCTTCTTTAGGAAGTAATAAGATAAGGTTTGCAATGTATTAAGTAGAATTATTTAGTAGTTTGTGATCGCTTAAAATTTTTTTTTATGAAGAAAATGGTACCCTTTTCTTTTTTAAGGTGATTAAGTACTTTTTTTAAGTCAGAATTTTTCTTAAATTCATTTACAACTATCACATATATGGAATATCAAGTGCAAGTTCACAACTTTGCAATATTTTCTCTATCCAGGGTACTTCTTACTTTTTCAAACAGAAATGCTATCTGCTACCAAAAATGTGGGAATTATAGTCTTTGTTGGAAACTGTGGGGTATTTTCTCTATAAGCTCTTTTTTCCTTATCATTGAAGAATTGGCGTGTACTTGTTTCATTTGTCTGCCCTTGCCCTCTTTCCCCCTTTAGCTGCTTATAGCCTTGAGCGCATTATATTATTGCCAGCATCCATGCTCTGTCTTTTGTTCTGGTCGCAGTAGTTCATTATTTTTTTCTTGTCAGCTTTCTTGTCCTGGCTCTTGCATGCAGCTTGCTGAGGAAGAACCATCTATGGCTGAACAAGTAAGCATTGTTAACTCAGCTAAAATGTTTTTTTGTTATTTTTATTTTTTTTGGTTGGATAATGGAAAAAATCATCTCTGCTTCATTGTATCTGATCAAGCTCACTTGGTTCATCATTTCATTTTTCAATCATCCAACTCTTCTGTTTCCTTTTATTTTCTTGAACTTCTGCTTAATCTAACAAAAACTTTTATCAATTCCATTGTTTAATTATTCAACTGTGTTTCATGTTCAGTTTTACTTCTCTTCAGCCACCCCCTCTTTCTAACAGGGCTAAGCGTCTACTTATATGAACAGGTCATTGATTTAATTTCAGCAGTGAAAGAGTTACATGGTCTTAGCTGTCAGGAGCTTAACAAATTGTTAAGGGACTCTGAAAATTTTACAATTCACTTTCATTCTGAAAAAGGATCTACAATAAAGGTCAGGAAACAAACTCATCATCACACTTACGCTTTCTTATTTTACCACCGTCTTGCATCTTAAATCACTTTTTTTTTTTTTTATCAGATTGATGTGGAAAAACTGGCAGGCTTTCTTCCTTTACACCTTATTGCAGTACTTATGTCATCTGATAGAGATGAATCACTGTTGAGATATTTGTTGTGTGGGATTCGGCTTTTGCATTCCTTATGTGATCTAGCACCTCGGAACAGTAAACTTGAGCAGGTTGCTTTTACCAATCATTGCCTAGTCTTTATTATTATTATTATTATTATTATTATTATTATTATCTCTTTTTTATGTAGCATCAGTTTTGGTGTCTGTTTTGCTTAGCAATTGAACTCTGACACATTTCTTGAAAATCTGGGGATGTGTATTTAAAGTCAGGCTCCAATGTGTTTATGAACCCTGGCAAATTATATGAATGGTCACTATTTTAATTTTAGCTGAAAACACGTACCCCTATCTTCCTAGTACTTTAGGTTCTTGAATCCGTGGTTTAGATATTGTAGTCTTTCTGTGCAGCTGTCTTGTTTTTTCTTTGAATTTTTTTAATCAAAATTTTTCTTTGTGGTGCTGAAGCTATTCCAAGTCCTTGCACTTGGAAGTTGTTTTGAAGTAGTTATGACATTGGGTTCTTTATTATCATCAGTATCTGAAATTATTTTTTTAAAGGACTTATATTTGGATGCTAACCATTGTTCTTCTGTAAACGATCAGTCTTTTTGTTTATTCTTGGAAACTGTGATGTGTTCTTTTCACCTTCAGATATTTATGTTCTTAGAAATTTGGAAATGATATATTGAAGCAAAACACATTTCTCTCCTGATGCTCTTTTGTGTTATATATACAGGTTTTGCTCGATGATGTTAAAGTATCAGAGCAGCTGCTGGATCTGGTGTTTTATTTACTAATTGTTCTTAGTGGTTATAGACAGGTATTCGTTAGTATTTAACTCTTGAGGGGTTACTTCCCAAGCTCTTAACGTTTACCACGGTTATTTTTGTTATGTAGGAAAACTGTATTTCTTGTTCTCTGTTACTTGTGCATTCAGCACTGGTAGCATCCAGTCTACATTTATTGTCAGGATGTATATCTTTGCAATGGCAAGATCTTGTTCAAGTATTGCTTGCTCACCCCAAGGTACAATCTTCCCACATGATTTTGGATATTTAAGAGAAATGGGTTTACTATATTCATGGGATCATTGCAAAGCTTTTCTTTTCTTTCTTTTTTTGAGAAAATGAGATATTTATTGGCTGAGCTTTGCTATTTTTAAATATCAACAACATGATCTTTAATTTTTTCAATAGATTTTTCTAATTTCTAAATTTCACATAATCAATTCAAATATGGATGTCTGTCAGTAGCTGATTTGTCCATTAATAATTGACATGGAATCAGCATATCAGTTACATGTGGGTTCAAGGCTATGGTTTGAGAGGGAATTTTCCCTCCTGTTGACCCAGATAACCTTATTTTATTAATTTAGGCTATGAGATGTTAAAAAAACTGAACTAAAACCCAGATTCGATTCAAAATGTCCTTTTCTTTTTAACTACCACCTACACAGCACCACTGCTACTCCCACACTCTCACCACTAAATTTTGATTGATCTATAAACTCCATTTTCATTAACAATTTCTGATCATATTATCATTTTATTTTGAGCTTTTAAGCTCTGAAGGCAGAGACATTTATGGACTTTCTGATCATGAATTTTCTCTTATAGGTTGACATATTTATGGATGCAGCTTTTGGAGCTGTTCATGTAGCCATTAGATTTCTTCAGGTCAAGCTGTCAGATCAATATACTGGTCTTCATGTGAAAAGTCCAACAGCTGAACAAATAGTTAACTATATCTGCCAACAATGTGAGGCTTCTTTACAGATTCTTCAGTCATTGTGCCAGCAAAAGGTGTTTCGCGAGCGCCTTCTTAGGAACAAGGTTTCTAAAATAGAACCATCTTATTCTATATGTTTGGTTTTAAGCTGTATGTCAAGAGATGCCAGCTTCAATGTTTTTCTCTGTGTTTGACATAAGATGGAGAAATTCTTCTTGCTGGACCAAATCGGAAGTAGAAGCATCTAGTTAATGTGATTGTATGTGGTAAAAAAGCAGGAAAGTCAGTTGGAGAAACATGGAGGTTTTCAGTGCTATGATCTAGCAGTAAAACAAAATGTTGAAGCAATTGTGAAATATTGCAGGAGGCTATTATAATTTATAACTTTTATTTGCATCGATAATCTTGACGATGGTATCCATACTAGTTACAAGTCCTTTTAAATTTTACATGGACATCTCATGTTTAATAATCCTTATAATTTATAACTTTTCTTTGCATCAATGATCTTGATGATGGTATCCATGCTAGTTATAAGTCTCCTTTTTATATTTTACATGGACATATCATGTTTAATAATCCTTTTTGTTATTTATCATTTTTCATTATTTTGGTAAAATATCTGTGTATAATACCATTTCAGGAACTTTGTGGAAGGGGAGGTGTTCTTTTTCTGGCGCGGGCCATCTTGAATTTAAACGTTACACCTCCTTTTGTAGATTCTTTCACTGTTGTAGCTGCAATATCTAGACTGAAGGCTAAAGTATTATCGATTGTAAGTTTTAATGTAGTGGCTTAGGCTGCGTCATTATCTTGTATAACTTCTTATTTCCTTGCTCGTCTAAATATCCCTGATTTTTTATTCTGTTGACCATGTGTTTTTTTGCAGCTGTTGCATTTGTGTGAAGCAGAAAGCATCTCTTACCTTGATGAGGTAGCGGGTTCTCCAGGGAGTCTTGATTTGGCAAAGTCTGTAGTATTAGAGGTTAGTTTAATAAATGTGCTAGCACATTAGTGGACTTTGATATGGAGAGGCAGAGTGATGCAACCCACAATTTTTATTTGTTTTACCTGGCACATCTGCTAAACCAAAAGTGTTTTGCAAAGTTGACAATCTCCTTCCACTCACAGTAATCATGAACATAGATCTATTTTGTGGCAGAGATATTGGCCAGTTTCATTTATTGGTGATCCGCAAACCAAACTTGTCTCAACCCTCTGTTTCCTCTTTCTTTATTCCATTTGAAGCCTTGTTTTTAATGCTTGCTATTAATACTTTTTGATGTAGATTCTTGAATTACTGAAGGCTGCACTTAGCAAAGATCCCAATCATCTTAGTCCATGTTCAGACAGAACTTTTCCCATGGGGCTTTTGCGACTCAATGCTATGCGTCTGGCTGATATCTTCTCAGATGATTCAAATTTCAGATCTTTTATCACAACTTGCTTTGTAAGTTAATCATTTGGATTCTCAGGCATGATACTCAATTTCACCATGCTACTTCCGCTGAATTGTTTTAAGTGACTTTCTCTGATATCTTCTCTGAAAAACATTAAAGTTTGGACATATACTACATAATGTACAAAAAAATTCATTGTTCTCTGTTGTTAAAAATTGCAAAGCCACTGAAAATGCATGTAATTTTTAAATGTTGTGTATTTCCAACTCATTATGCTTCAAAGCATCCATCATGGAGAGAGATTCATGACTTTCCTTTTTTATTTTCAAATATCAATATGCTCTACAGACCAAAGTTATGACCGCTATTTTTTCGCTCCCCCATGGAGATTTTTTATCAATCTGGTGTTCGTCTGAATTTCCACCAAGAGAAGAAGATGCTACTCTGGAGTATGACACATTTGCAGCAGCTGGGTGGTTTTTAGACACATTTGCAGCAGCGAACCTGTCAAATGCAATAAATTTAGAAATTACTTTAATTCCCAGTAACATGCCTCAAGCTATGTATGCGCATCAGAGAACTTCATTATTTGTGAAACTAATTGCCAACCTCCACTGTTTTGTTCCAAACATTTGTGAAGGTGAATTCTCTCTCACAATCTTCCAAAATATTCATCATGATTGATCTGGTGGCTGCTGTATAGATTAAGTAATTCAAAATTTTGTTCTCGTCCACAGAACAGGAAAGAAACTTGTTCCTTCACAAGTTTTTGGAGTGCATGAGGATGGACCCATCTAAATCACTGCCTGGGTTTTCTTTTACTTCTGGTGCTCAAAGAGCTGTAACAGTTTGCAGGAACCTTCGTAAGTATCAGTCTCGTGATTTTCTCAATAGACATGATGCATAAAAGTTGGTGGGGTTTTCCCTGAGTAACTTGCATGTGTAGGTTCATTGCTAAGTCATGCAGAGTCTTTAATTCCAAACTTTTTGAATGAGGAGGATGTACAGCTCTTAAGGTGAGTTAAACATCAACCATGCTACTTTCTTCCTATAATTTTCATTTTTGGCTGTTTTACTACAAGTGTTATTGTTCTTTTCTCTCCTTTTCTTTTTGTTTTTTAGCTTAATTTTAAAGAATAGAATCATCCTCGAATGGTAAAAGCTAACTTTGAGAATGAAAAAAGGAGAGAGAAGATTGTTTTTTTTGTTTAGACCATTCATTAAATGGGCTTTTTCACTAACATATAGCTTGGGAGACGTTGCTGAACGAATTCATATTATTAATCTTAGCATTCAAAATATTGCACACAAATTAAAATGGGCTTTGTCAAAAATTTGAAGAGGCTGGCAAGCATTGTCAGAAACATTACTTCAAAAGAGATGGTCCAATTCCCAACTCTTTATTTCCATTATTTCCACTTACATGCCTCTATAAAAGTCAGCAAAAGTTGAGTAAAGCAGTGAAACATAGCTTATACGGGGTTCCTTTTTCAGCATCTATACCCATAATATTTTGCATAATAGCAGTGTATCGATTCCTTGTATGCTTCTGGATTCTTTGAGTGGTTGTCGATCTCTGCCTGACAACATAGCTTATATGGGGTGCCTTTTTCAGCAATCTACACCCATAATATTCTGCATAATAGCAGTGTATTGATTCCTTGTATGCTTCTGGATTCTTTGAGTGGTTGTCAATCTCTGCCTGACAACATGAAATTAAATTCAGCACCATAAGCTGCATTTGGAAGGGAAAGTACTCAGAGTCTAAGTAAATTCCAGAATAAGCTTCTATTCTGTGTTGTACTCAGGGTGCAGGTGCAACTAATTGAGTCTAAAGCATCTTTTCAATCTTTCAGCAACTATTGCCTATTTGTTGGTTGTGAAATAGCTTATTTTTTTCATTTATATTTTATTGCAGGGTATTCTTTAACCAGTTACAATCATTGATTAATCCTGCTGATTTTGAAGAAAACCAAGTTCAAGTAAGGTTTTGCCCTTCAATGATTTCTTTTCTTTTTCTCTATCCACTCCAACTTCAGCAACTTCCTGTTTCTTCTCCTCGTCAAATTAAATGTGCTAACATTCTGCTACTGAAAATATTTTAGGAAATCAAATCAGAGAGGTCAATATCTTTGGATAAGTTCTCCAGACTCAGTATTGATGAGCATCTTCAGGTGAATACTGGAATTTCAATCTTTTTATTTTTTAATACAAGGAAGTTCATTTATTTGTCACAATTATCTATTACAATAGTATGATGATGTACCATTTGACATTAAAGCTCAATTTTGATTTGATGTGTGATTCTATTGGTGACTGGTCATCAAGGTGACAAACATGGGCAGAGCCAGGAAAACAATAATGGGGTCAATTGACCCCCCTGAAATTAATGAAAAATGAAAATATAGGTATTATAATACTTGCCTTCTTTATTGTTTAAATTGAACCCAATATATTAACTAAACAGAAAAGATTAATACATGTAAGCAGATTCAATTTTGTATTTTAATTTAAGAAGTTATGAGATTATCAGATTTAAGCTTTGTGATTTACATGCAAGTAGCAAAAAAAATGAAATGCTATTAAAGCAAACATGCAGTCTGTTCAGCATACGCTTAAAGAGGAAGTATTGCTCAGTATTCATTTGTATGATTTTTCACTAATGATCTCTTTATATTACAATTGATGTGACTCAACTTCTCTCAGTTACTCATGTTGTCTCTCATTTTGATATATTCTCTATTACACATTGCACTTATCGCTTATCTTCCCTTTAGCTTTTATGTTGATTCTTTTACTCTTGCTCTTGAGTTCTCCATGCTTTTCATGATAATCTGATCAAACTTATTTACTATTATTACACATTTCATAGAAGAGTACAATGTTTACATTAACAATCATATTTGTTTAATTTTTTAGATATATTGAGAGTTTACGGAGATTTTGTAACAAAATATATTTTGATGTGGCGTAAGTTATAAATTAACTCCACTAAAAGAATTTTCTTGCTTTGCTATTGGTGACAGACAGATTGCTTGACAGAAGTCCAAATTAAAGTTTAGAACTGAGTAATAACTTTTTTTTAGCGGAGTACTATCATATAATTATTGAAACTTTAGAAGTTATAGAATATTTTATTGAGGGTCAAACTCTTAAGATTATGTATCGTAATGGTTCTGATTAAGGATTTCAAGTCTTCTTGATGTTGCCTTTCTCTACAAATTCTACATTTTCTCACAGAAAAATTTGATTCCTGGTAGGAAGCTCAAAGCACTAGGGCATCCTCGTCACCTATGGCGAGGAAGGAACCTTCAAGTCTTAACAACAGGACAGATATTCAAAAGGAGGAAATGTCAGAGAATTCAGCTATTCAAGAAGAGAAGCACAATTTCAGAAATGAGCATATGAATCAAGCTAATGTGATGAGGGGAGACAAAGCTAAATCTGGTGCATGCGCTTCTGATGTTTTAAGAGAGATGGATAGAGATTCTCATAATGTTGAGACAAGTGGTTCAGATACAAGTTCAACTAGAGGAAAGACTTTTGTAGGTCAAGTGGTGAATGGTGACTTACTGAAATCAAGTGCGCATATAAAAGGAAGTGGCTGCCAGGGAGTTCGAAATGGTGAAAAAGCTGAAAGTCTTCATTTTGAAGAAAAGCAGCCAAGAAAAAGGAAGCGAACTATTATGAATGACTATCAAATCGCACTTATGGAGAAAGCCCTGCTAGATGAACCTGAGATGCAGCGAAATGCAGCAGCGTTACAGTCATGGGCTGATAAATTAAGTCTCAATGTATGTAAAAATGCACCTTTAAATTATTTATTATGTCAGTTAATTTTATTCGTGTCCCCAGGATCACCTGTGCTTATTATTTATTTATTTATTTATTTATTTTGCTTAATAAGTTTGATTGTGTTTTCCAGGGATCAGAAGTTACATCTTCACAGCTGAAAAATTGGTAAGAAGCTTCACCTTCTCTGATAGTTTGCACTCCTTGGTTTAAAAACACTTTTGCCCCTCTCCTTGAGGTTATACTCTCTTCATAATTAATAGTGTAGGAAAAGATTAAAAGTTTATATTCTCAAGGTCTTGTTCAAGTTGGGGCTTTTGAATTTTCTTGTTTTACCACTTCTTGGCAGTGAAACGTGGCATTACTGGAATTATTTGTGGGTCAACTGCACTTGTAAATAGATGCCTAATATAGCCGTTGCCCAGAAAAGAATTTTATTTGAACTCTTATGTTACCCTTCTTTTAGTTGTTAATGTTATAAAAGAGGAGATAATGGCACAATTCGGTTATCACTGAAATGTCTCTTCATTTAGTTTTTAAAAGTTGATTCTCCATGTAGTTACTTTGCAAAGTTTCTTGTGGAAAGCTTCTTATACAGGACAGGAATAAATCACAGGTGCCCAAGGACTCTTGGTACAAGGGCGTTTTATTTCTTACATATTAGATTAGAAGATTTATTGGATGCAAACTCTGAAAAGATTGAGGTGTATTAAATGCTAATTCTAGGACTCTTTGCAAAATCTTCCAGTACTGCTACCCATGCAATTATCATTTGAGTTGTCTATTGGCATTCTAGGTAACAAACCATTTTTTTGTTCCAGGGAAATTATTCCAAAATTCCAGTTCTATATTTGTACGCATCTATGAATTTTTTCCATTCGCACATTATACTAATTTGATTTTTCAATCAGCATGTTGTTATTCATGCCACAGAATTTCTTAGATAGATCAGTGCCTGGTTGGCAGGCTGAAACTGGAAAAGTTTTTTTAACCGTACTGCAGAAGTTTAATTAGATAGGTCAGTGCTTTGTTATGCTTTTAATGAGTGCCTATTTGTTTGCTATCACAGGCTCAACAATCGTAAAGCAAGGTTAGCTCGTGCAGGTAAGGATGTTCGTGCACCAATGGAAGTTGATATTACATTTCCAGAAAATCAAGGTGGACAAGCATTGCAGCACGAGTCACCTGAGAGCCCAGGTGAAGATAACATCACATCAAGTGTAAGAGGCCTTCAAAACACATCAGAAATTGGTGTGTATGAAGATCCCGAGGCTGGTATAGGATTGTCAGACTTTGTTGACATTGGTGCTTCATAATTTGTCCGGTGCAAGCCAGGGCAGTTTGCTTGTAGACGGGCCAGTAGAAGAGATTGGTAAGGGAGAGTATATCAGCTGTGAGGCAATTGGTGTGGAAGGATGTTGGATGAATCAGCGGTGTATGCCGTGGATGTTACAGAGCTCAAGACTGAGAGATGGGTGAGGCTTCCATACCCATCTGAAGCCACAGGCATGTCATTTGATGAAGCTGCACAGAATATTGGGGGTGATGAGAGTGTTGAATATACGTCACGACCTCAATGATACAATTTCAGTGCTAGGTTTCTTTGTTAGAATGTAGAGCTAGCTAGTAGTTGTTTACCAGCAGTATCGTTCTTTTTTATTCGAGTTCCAAACCATGAGCAGGTTCAGAAGGTTAGCTCTTTCATTTAAATAGAAGGTTAAATCACGTGAAAAATGTTGCACAACATCCATCAAAGCTTAACATGAATTCTAAAATTTAAACGGGAAGGGTTGTTATATTAGCTGATGAAATTTGAAAAAAATATAAAATAAGATAAAGATGAGAGGCCTTCCACGGTACTGAGTGATGCCCTTGTGAATCTACGAGGCATGGCATTTGCAGACACCTGCCAGGGTGTCGGAAAGTGCTGAGCAGCTACATGTTACTCCTTCGCTTGTGTTGATGATGAAAAGGCCTGGATTAGCAGTTTATAAAGCAGCTGTCACAACAGCGAAGAAGGTGGTAATTCCTATTTGCACGAGAGTGCCTGTTCTTGGAAGATGAAACGACTAGTATCAAGGAATTCGATTCAATGGGTGACAGTAGAAGCCGAAGATGAATGCATAGCATTAGGCATGAAGGCTTGTTCTGATCTCAAGAGCTTTCAGTGTCTATCTCAACTGTACTTTGTGATTTATAACATGCCGACCTGACCTTTTAAATTAACTTGGAAGTGTTTTACAGTCTTCATTGGCGGTTCAAGAAGCTAGCTGGCAGTAGGCATTAATACAAGCATTAGATTTAGATATAGTTAGTGGAAGAATAAATCATGTGATGCATGTTGAGGGAGTATATAACTACTGTAAAGTTCACGCAAGAAAATATAGAACAATTCCTTCTCTCATTCCTCTGTTTCTCTCTTCTTCTTCCCTTGTTATTCTTTTCTTCCTTTCTTGTTAAGCCAAGCTTGACATTTAGTATCTGCGCCTGAACTAAGACAACAATTGGCTGTATAATTCATTGAACCATGGTGGAGAATAATAAACTCAAGGCAGTTGAAGAACACTGCAAAAAGTTAGATAATTAGCTACAAAACCATCACCTAGAATGGTAAGAATCTATAAAAGAGAATAAAAAACGTTGGCTAGAGCAAGATAAAAAGATCGATCAGATGGTTCTACAGATAGAATCGTTGTCCTCTCAATTTCAAAATTTCTTGGCTAATCAAATAGCGGGAAAGGAGACTGGAGCTAATTTAAAAGGTATTCTGGCTACACTGAAACTGGTAGAGAAGCAAGGATGAATACCTTGTATGATGGAGGATCACCAGGAAGCAGGAATTACTAATCAAGAGATCATGTGATAGGACAAGAACAAAGTAGGACAAGATATAACATACCACTACTAAAAATGGTAGTAAAGATGACATTGTTGAGGAGTTCAATAAACTGGTACAAGATAAAAGCGTGGATGATTATGTAGAAAAGTTTGAAGAACTAAAATCATTGATGAGTGCTCTTAATCCGTCATTACCAGAGTCATATTATATCTTTAGCTTCATTAGTGGGTTGAAGGATGATATCAAACCAATGTTGAAGATCTTGAAACCATTAAATGTGTTGATGGCATTTGAATAGGCCAAATGACAAGAAGAATCTAACAATGCTTTAGCTAAGAAGAACAAATCACTATAACAAATCAACATTCCATTCAACAATGGGAGAATTACAGGTAATGTTCCAGCCAAAACTTTTAGTCAATCTAAGACTGAAGATGTGAAGCAAATCCTAGATGGTTTGTTTGAACAAAAAAATATTGGGATAATGCTTTAAATGTGGTGTTAATATGCCGGGGCACATATGCAATGCTAAAGGCTTACACATGATAAAGGGAATAGAGGAGGAGAACCTAAAGGTATTATGAAACTGGAAGGAATACTGCAAGATCAAGATAAAGAGAGTAACAAGATATATGGATTTAGGCTATCATTAAAGGCCCTAGCTAAGAGTGACACCTACAATACTATCAAGATTAAAGGAGATTGTGAGGGAAGAGACTTTATAATCCTAATAGATAGTGGTAGTACGCATAGTTTTATTGATGAAAGCATGATTAAGAAGTTGAATGTTGTTACTAGTAAAACCACATTGTTAGCAATAATTGTGGCTAATGGGAATGTCATGTTATGTGAGGTGCATAGTCCTGGATTTACTTAGTTTACGCAAAGCTATGAATTCAAGTCCAACTTGAGAGTGTTGAAATTAGAAAGGCATGATATAGTTTTGGGGGTAGATTGGTTAAAGAAGTATTCTTCAATACTCTTTGACTTTATCAAATTGAGACTATCATTTAAGAAGGAAGGTATAATGATTGAGTTGAAGGGGATCTCTCAAGATGTTGGCTTGTATATGATAACAGTAATAAAGGAACAGAGGAACTTCCAGGATGTGATCTTTGGACTAGCAAGCTAGTTCTTTTCAATAGACACAAAAGAAAAAGACAGGTCAGCCGTGGAAGCTGCAGAGATTAAAATATTATTGGAAGAGTTTGCAGGAGTCTTTGAGGAACCAAAAAATTTAACACCCACAAGAAGATTTGATCATAAAATTCCATTGAAACCAAGTTCACAACCAATAAACATCAAACCCTATAAAAGCCCTTTCATTCAAAAAGGTGAAATAGAGAAGCTAGTGAAGGAAATGCTCTCTAATGGAATAATACAACACAATTTTAGCCCATTTGCTTCACCGGTCCTGCTTGTTAAAAAAAAAAATAACACTTGGAGATTTTGCATAAATTACAAGCAGCTCAATGATCAAACCATAAAAAACAAGTTAGATGATCTCCTAGATGAACTGTATGGTTCCAGATTTTTCTCTAAGCTAGACTTGAGATTAGGTTACCACCAGGTCAAAATGCATGAAAAAGGTATAAAGAAAATAGCATTTATGACACATCAAGATCATTATGAGTTCATAGTAACGCCCTTTGGACTCACCAATGCTCCTGCCACCTTCCAAGCATTGATGAACAACATACTGGAGCCTTTTCTGAGAAAATTTGTATTATTTTTTGATGATATACTCATTTACAACCCTACTTTTAAGCTACATCTTGATCATCTAAGAAATGTTCTAGAAACTTTGAGTGCTAACCAATTACTTGCCAAAAAGTCCAAGTGTGCTTTCGGTGAACAACAGGTGGAATATTTAGGGCTATACCGTGATCCTTGAAGGAATTGAGAGGATTCCTGGGATTGGCTGGTTACTACAAGAAGTTCATACGACATTTTGGAGTCATCAGTAAACCCCTCATAGAACTACTGAAGAAGAATGGTTTTGGCTAGAATGACCAAGCTCAACAGGCTTTCATTAGTTTAAAAAAAGCCTTGTGTGAGGCACCAGTTCTGGCCTTACCTGACTTCACCAAGACTTTTGTTCTAGAAACATATGCATGTGATTCTAGTTTGAGGCCAGTATTAAGCCAAGAAGGTAAACCATTAGCTTATTTCAGCAAATCTTTACGCCTTAAACACATGGGATTGTCCATTTATGAAAAGGAATACTTGGCTATCCTTATAGAATTAGAGAAATGGATTCACTACTTGGAACAAGAGCAATTTATACTACAAACAGATCATGAAAGTTTGAAATACCTTTTAAATAAAAAAAATTCACACTTCAATCCAGAAGGAAGGTTTGACTAAGTTCTTAGGATTGATGTATAAAATCTTATATAGAAAAGGTAAGAAGAACATTGTTGCAAATGTAATATTTAGGAAGGGCAACAATAAAGTTCATGATAAGGAAAAAGGCAACCTTGGAGTAATGACCAAGATCCTACCACCTTAGTATGAAGAAGTTCATGCATCCTATGATAATGACTACAAGATACAAAACATTATCATTGGTAGGATAACTGGAACAAGAGAGGAACCAGATTACACTTATGAAGATAGGGTCTTGAGATATAAGGTCAAAATAATAGTGGGACAGAAAGGGGAGCTCAGAGCCAAATTAGTGAAATTTGTACATGACTCCTATGTCGGTAGGCATTTTGGCATCCAAAATTCATCCAAAAGGCTTAAGGAGAATTTCTATTGGTTTGGTATGAAAAGAATGGTGAAGAAAGTTGTGGACAAATATAATATATGTAGATAAACCAAAGCTAAGAAGGTAATTTATCCTAGGTTATTGCAACCACTGTCAGTCCTTAGTGGCACATGGAAAGCCATTATAATGGATTTTATAGAAGGATTACCAAAGTCGAAAGGAAGAAATGTTATTATGGTGGTGAATGATAGATTTATTAAATATGGGCATTTCATTGCACTAGATCATCCCTTCACAGCACACGATATTGTGCAATTGTTCTTAGATCACTTTTACAAGTTCCATGGATTGCCTACAGCTATTGTGATGGATAGGGACAGGGTCTTCACCAATATATTTTGGAAAGAATTGTTTAAGAAGCTAGGGGTTCAGTTGATGGTAAGTACAACCTATCACTTACAAACGGATAGTCAATTGAAAGGGTGAACCGGTGTTTAGAAACATATCTTCGATGCATGACTATGTATTATCCCAAACGATGGTATCATTGGTGGTATAATACTAGTCACCACTCAACCTTGAGAATGAGTCTTTTTTAAGCTCTTTATGGTTATGCTTCTCCCTAGAGAGAATGAATTACTCAAGAAGCCACTACCGTAACTGTAGTAAAAGAGGTGTTACAGAGAAGGACTAATATAAATCAGACATTGAAAAAGAAACTAGAAGTATCAAGACACAAGATGAAGCAGATGACTGATAGGAATAGAACTAAAACGGAATTCTCAAAAGGTAATTGGGTTTTCCTGAAACTTCAGCCTTATAGACAAAGCAGTATTGCGTTCAGGAAGAATCTTAAGCTCAATCTCAGGTATTATGGTGCTTATCAAATTAATAAAAGGATTAGAAAGGTGGCATGTGTGTTAAGGTTACCAGAGGAAAGTTTAGTGCATCTAGTATTTCATATGTCTTTACTTAAAAAGAAGATTGGAGATGAAGCAGTAACATCTTCTAGATTACCGGTGTCAGATAAGGAAGGAAGACTGAAAATCATTCTTGCAACTATGCTGGATAGGAAATTGATGAAGAAAGACAACATGGCAATAACAATGGGTTTGATTCAGTGGTCCAATCTTTTTCCATAAGATGCAATATAGGAGGATCTTAAAGAACTTCAAATGCAATTTCCAAAGTGCAATACGCAGCTCACGACATTGGATAAATGAACATTCTTGTGGACAAGAATGCATTCAAAGAGGGAGTATTGTTACAGTCTTCATTGGCAGTTCAAAAAGCTAGCTGGTAGTAGGCATTAATATAAATGCAAAGAAGTTGTTAGAGTTAGTTAACAGAAGAATAAATCGTGCAATGCATGTTGAGGGAGTGTATAACTACTGTCAGGATTACGTAAAGTTCACGTAAGAATATACAGAACAATTCCTTCTCTCATTCCTCTATTTCTCTCTTCTCCTTCCTTTATTATTCTTTTCTTCATTTCTTGTTAAGCCAAGCTTAACAAAGTTGACCTGGTTGAACCTATCAACTTGGTTGACTTGATTTTAATGTTTTGTTTTTAATTTATATCCAAAATGACATTAGTTTATTTGTAAAAATAAAATCGAAATGATATAACCACAAATGAGACTACTTTACCCATAATTGTATACTCATGCCTTCCTATAAAGGGAGGATTGACATGTGTGTGTCCTTGAATTTAATAAAAAGACAAGGGATTTTATATTGTTTGCCAATTTATTATTTACTTGTTTTGTTTTTTAAAAGATAAATTGAAGAAGTGTTGTTATATATATATATATATATATATATATAATGAATGCCTATAGAGTTGTACTTTAGATGCTTGTGCAAATAACCGAAATAAAAAAAAGATCTACTTCTATCTTTCTTAAGACCTAGCTTATGTTTCTTTTTAGACATACATCCTGCTTTATCTTTAATTAATTATATCAATTACAGGTTGAAGAGAGTTCTAGTAGGTAGATAATTTCAGGATCAACAAGGAAATATAGTTTGTCTAAAAGACAATACCTGCACCTGAAAGCAACATTAACACATAGTACATAGTTTCAAAAAAAGATAGAATTATACTGGAAAGGACAGAACAAGACCTACTTGGCACTTGTGGCTGACAAGACTCCCTTATTAATTTCTAGTTCTAGGGTGATAATGCTACAAGTTAAAAGAATGAGCCTTAAAGATAAAACAATATAGGAGAAATATAGGTGGGAAGGATAAAAGTTGTAGTTACACTCTTAAAATTTGTTAGAGGAGAAGAGAACGAGGGAGAATGAGAGAATTAGGGAGAGAATCTTGGAAATTTATGTCATTCATTTTTCATGCATTTCTGGTCCAATCATTAGGGAATAAAAAGAACAACTCTACTTCATTTCTATTGCCAGCATGATGTTGCGATTTCACGATCACACAAATTAATTACCCTAACTTAAATAAACATGCAAGAGGTCGATCCCACGAGGAAAGTTTAGTTGGATTTTTATGATAGATGATATGAAATGGGGGGGTGAAGTTATCTAGGCTATGTTATGGTAAACAGAATGAAACAATCAAGCTAACTTAAAGAAATCCAAAATTTATCAAGAGAATAAACTTTGATCTCAAATAGATATTCATCTAGAAAAATCAGAACTAATCATTGAAACGAAATGTCAATTTATATTTTGAATATTTATCTTTTTTAAATATTAGTTAGTTAACTGATCTGCAGTGTTCCTAACCCTAACCATTAAACAACCACAGTGTCCATACTAATAATTTAATTCAATAGCAGCCTTAAGAACGAGATAACATAATTGTTTGCAGTCTATATTTGATTTCATTGAATGTTTTTTCTAAAATTAATAACATAGATCTGCCACAGTTATCAAACTCAGTTGCTTCACAAGTTTATATATCACAACTCCAATTTTGATAACAAAGTTAGCAATAGATTGATTAGAATAATAACTTAGAGTCCGCTCTAACAATCAAACTAAACAATTGTAGGAAATAAGCATAGGAAAATAAACATACTCATATTCATTATATAAACAGAAAAAAAAAAGTAAAATAGATCTCACAGTTCTTGAAATCCAAAGGTTTCGGTGTCCTTGCAATCAAGAAAAAAAACTTAGCCTTGCATGTCTATTGAGAAACTAGTCAAAAGAAAAGATGAATAAATGATTTCAGGTATAGGATGAAAGAGTGGAGTTTTTTCTTCTCTTTGGCTACCTTCTCTTCCTTTCTCTCTTTCTTTTTATTTGATAGCAAACCTTAATCCCTACTTCTCAAAAAATATAGTTCTTTTCTAAGTAGACAATTTACATGTAAGTAATGCAATAACTATTTTCCTAAAAAAAAAAAGAAATAGTTTTGCATAAAATCTTCAAGCTTTGAATTTAGACTTAGAGTTAATTTTCCCAAATAGAGATTTGGATGTCGGTTTGGAGACTTGGGAAGTAAATTGGACTTATTTCTTCACAAAACCTGTCAATTGACAATATTTATAAGTTGTCTTAAAAAAATCATATCTCTCTCATGTGAACTCCTTTTCTACTGAAATGTGAGAGGATGGTAGGTCTTCGAGTCAGGAATCCAATAAAATTAAGTTTGCATCAAATGGATCTCTCTAACTCAATATATTCAAGTTGGATGGCTAAAGGTCAACATTGGTAGAACGCGAGATCTGTCTTTGAAGGCTGTGATTTCCATGCTCTTTTTCTTTCTCTTTTTATTTTTCTTTCCATATATGTATAGAAAGGTATGGATGTTAGCTTTCTAATGCCACTGGAATCACTTTATTTGGACCTCTGGAGCTCAAGCTCTACACAAAACATCAATCGGAGGTTAAAACTGCCTTCAAAATATAAAATAAAGAATATCGAAGCATTTTATATATAAAACATATGCAAAATACTAGGCAAATATGGGTTAAAGTATTGAATAATATGGTGCATCACATGACACTCCACACCTGGCCATTCTTTCTAACTTATTCTCAATTAAAAAGATTGCACAAAATGCAGTCGTTGGGTTACAATTGATTTAAATCGATCCCGATTTCCCCTTTGCTTTGTTTTCTTCTTCTTTCATTTCCAGTTGTGACAATGCCCCGTCCATGACCATAACCTTGTCCTCAAGGTGAAATTCAGGAAACCTCAAGCACAATTCATCAGCATAGTCCCAGGTAGCTTCTGTCAAGGGTAAGTTCTTCCATAAAACTAAGAATTGAGTAGCTGCAACATTCCTTCTTTTGACCATTCTTTTATCGATTCTTTGTTGTGGTTGCAGAAGAGATCTATTTAGAGGAGTAGGAATATTAGAGTGTATAGCATGATTGCCTACATGTTTCTTCAGCTGGGAAACATGAAAGACAGGATGAATTGCAGCTGTTGAGGATAATTTTAATTCATAAGCAATTGTTCCAATCTTTTTAATAACTAGATAAGGACCACAATATTTTGCTGCTAATTTATGAGAAGTCCGATTGTGAATGGATTGTTGTTGGTATGGTTATAGCTTTATATAAACTAAAAATCTCCCACATAGAAAGCTCTTTCACTTCTTTTCATATTTACTTGCTGGGCTATTCTATTTTGAGAATACAATAGATTATTCCTGATTAACTTGAGCATATCCTCCCTTTAAGTTAAGTATTGATCCACAGCCTTCACTTGCGAATCCTTAGGTGTATAAGGAATGTGAATCGGAGGCACAACCCTATAAAGTATCTCATAGGGTATCTTTCTCGTAGAAGTGTGATAATTGATGTTGTACGACCACTCGTATGAGTTCAACCACTTTCCCTATAGTGCTGGTACAGTACCTGTCATACACCTTAGATACCCCCTATATACTTGTTGACCACCTCAGTTTGGCTATTGGACTGGGGATGATATGTAGTGGAATATTGTAAGCTGACCCCTTATTGCTTGACCAATTCCTTCTAAAATTGACCGAGAAATATGTTGTCTTTATTGCTCACAATCGTGGCTGATATTCCATGGAGTTTATAAACATTCTCCATTAAAGATTTAGCTACTGTAATGCCAGAATAGGGATGAGCAAGTGTCATGAGGTGTGCATATTTGTTAAACCTATCCACAATCATAAAAATTACTTCCTTCTCATTTGACTTAGGTAGTCCTTCAATAAAATTCATGTTAATGTCAATAAAAGGAGTTGTGGGCACTGGTAAGGGCTGTAATAGTCCAGTGGACTTAACATTTTCAGCCTTGTTTTATTGACAAATTGAGCATTCTCGGACATACTGTCTTACTAGCTTTTGTAACTTCTTCCAATAGAACACCTACCCCAACCTCTTTGTAGTAACAGTAGCTCCTGAATGCCCCCTAGCTGTAGAGTTATGGTAGAGATTGATGAGCTTAGTCTACAAGCTTGGATCATGTTCCACAACCACTTTCCTTTTTTGAATGAGAGTGTCATTAATCCTTTTATAGTTAGGATGTGAGTTTGCATTCTGCTCAATACCACAATTAACTACTGTAGGTTCTGGTTTGTTTCCAAAGTCTTTCTAATTTCCTCCATGATATTGGTGGAAATTAAAGATAATGTTAAGGCACACAACTTTTTACTAGAAATCCTTACTAGAAATCCTGGAGAGAGCATCTGCAATAAAGTTGTCTTTGCCCTTTCTAAATTCAATTTCACAATCAAAACCCAAGAGTGTAGTTAACCATACCTGTTGTGCAACATGAGTATTCTTTTGGTCCCATAAGAACTTGAGACTAGAATGATCTATTTTGATTAGGAAACAACTTCCTCATAAGTAATGTTTCCATTTGGTTACAGCATAAACAATGGCTAGTAACTCTCTTTCATATGTAGACAAAGTTAGTTATCGTAGCATTAAGGCTTTGCTCATAAAAGCAATTGGATCCCTTTCTTACATTAAAATGGCTCTTGTACCCACCACTGAAGCAGCAGTCTCCACCAAAAATTGCTTGTCAAAATTAGACAGTGCCAGCATAGGAGGTTTAGACATTGCTTGTTTAAGTTGATTGAATGCCACGGTAGCCGTGTTTGTCCATCCGAATGAGTCCTTCAATATCTGAGTAAGAGGTATGCAAATTTCACCATATCCTTTCAACAACTTCCTATAGTAACCAGTCAATCCCAAAAAACACTTGAGTTAAAGTCCTTCTTTTTTTTGGATCCGGCTTCTTTCCTTTCTTTCTTTCTTTTTATTTGATAGGAAACCCTAATCCCCCTTTCCTACAAAATCATCATTTTCTAAATAGACAATTTACATTTAAGTATTTCAATAACTATTTTTCTTAAAAAGGAGAAATAGCCTTGCATAAAATCTTTAAGCTTTGACTTTGGACTTAAAAGAGCTAAATTGTCTAAATAAAGACTTGGATGTCGGTTTGGATACTTTGGGAAGTAAATTGGACATGTTTCTTCACAAAACCTATCTGCTGGCAGGTTTCATTTGTCATCTTAGAAAAGCATATCTCTCTCATATGAGCTCTTTTTCTGCTGAAATTGGGTATGCCGATAGGTCTTCGATTCAAGAATCCAATAAAATTGAGTTTGCATTAAATGAACTTCTTCAGCTCAAGATATTCAAGTCGGAAAGACCGAAGATTAATATTGAAAGAATGCGAGATTTTTCTTTGAAGGTTGTGATTTCCATGCTCTTTCTCTTTTTATTTTTCTTGCCATATATGTATAGAAAGTTACGGATGTTAGCTTTCTAATTCCACTAGAATCATTTCATTTCGACCTTTAGAGCTGAAGCTTTGCACAAAACATTGATCGGAGGTCAAATCTGCCGATTATCTTCAATTTACTTCTTTTTTACTTTTACATCCAAAAGCGCCTTCAAAACATAAAACAAAGAATATTAAGACATTTTATATATAAAACATAGGCAAAATACTAGGTAAGTATGGGTAAGACTATTGAATAATATAGTTGCATCAAATACCCCCACACTTAGCTCTGCTCGTCCTTGAAAAAGGAGAGACAAAATCAAACTTAAATTGAATAAATAAAATAACTATAACTAATCTCTTAATCTCCTATCAATGTCTAAGAATATGTGCACTATAAACAAGAATACAATCAAGAAGGATAAAAATATAAATTTCCATGAATTTATTTACATGCAAACTTTAAAACTCAATTAATTGTTGGGATTTAAATGAAATCTATGTCATGCCAAAATGATAGGTCCTCTCATTGATATACACGCCAGCACTCACGTGTTTAGGGCTTATGTGTTTAAATCTCTCAAATTCACTTAATGAATATATTGTACCGTAAGCTTGCTCTTCAATCTCATCTCCATTACTAAAATATTACAAGTAGTGCATGAATCAAAAGGTCTTACTTTTTTGTTGTAATGGGCCTAAGGTTAAGGTGAGGTAAAAGAAAAAAAAAAGAAAAGAATAAAACCAAATAAAATAGAGCATTCTAAAAACATAATTTTTTAAACAAGATATTTTCAAAGTCAATCTCTAAACTAATGAAAAATTGAAACTTGCATTCATACTCATTCATTCAATTTATATTTTCATTTATCTCAACTAATTCGCATAACTAATACTCATATCTTTTAAACCAATGGGAGTTAAAAGATAAAACTTAGACTTTTTTTTTTATATAAGAAACAACAAAGAAAATCAAAGTTCTCCCAATACCCCTACACTTTAAACACGACATTGTCCTCAATGTTGAAATTAAAAAAAAAAAGAAATATAAGAGAATGAAAAAAATAAGGTAAAATACGAAAAATAAAAGATAAAGGAAAAAAAGGCAAATGTTCAGTCATGTCCTTAGTGTAAACTAGTATATCATCAAAGAAAACCAGAATGAATTTTCTCAAATAATTCCTAAGAATATCATTCATTAAACTCTGAAAAGTTATAGGGGCATTAAAGAGTCCAAAGGGAATGACAAGGAATTTATAATAACCATTGTATGTCCTAAAGGCTGTTTTAAAGACATTTTCTAAGACCATTCAAATTTGATGGTATTCATCTTTAAATCAATCTTAGAAAAAATGGTTGGCCTTTCTAAATATTCTAACAGTTCATCAATAATACGAATAGGATACTTATCTTTCACACTTATTAAGAGCTCAAAAATCTACACAGAACCTTCATGTCTAATCCTTTTTCTTGACTAGCACAATTGGAAAGATGAAAATACTATTGCTTGGTTACACAATTCCAAGCTCTAACATTTCAGCCACTAGTTTCTCCAATGTATCTTTCTGCAATCTAGAGTATCTATAGGGTCTCAAGTTGATAGTTTGATTTTATCCTTCAAGGTTATCATGTGATCATGCCTCCTGACTGAGGGTAACCCTTTAGGATCACTGAAAATATATTGATAAGTTTTCAGCAGAGCCTACAAGGGTGAACCTTCTTCTTCCTTGAAAGGAAAGCACACCGTCTAAGAATACAGTATCTAGCCAACATCCTACAACATTCTTAAACTACAGAGCTTTACCTCTGTTAGCAAGGTGTCTTTGGGTAGCAGCTCATTTAACTCCTCTAGCCTAATGGATTGAACTAGCCTAGGTCCTTTCAATGTCACTTCTCTGCCCTACCACCAAAAGGACATCCATTTGTCCTCATAATTGAACAATACATTTCCCAACAATTTCAACCATTGTATGCCTAAAATCACATCATAGTTTTGCAATTTCATAACAAAAATATCAGTTTGAAATTGAACACCCTGCATTTTCCATTAAAGGTTCTTACATACGGCTGCACAAGATATGGTACCTCCATTAATTGCTTCTACTTCTATAGGCTTGATTGGAGTCAAGATACATCTCCATTTACTGGTAAGATTGGAGTTGAGGAAGTTGTGGTACTATCCAAGTCAATCAAAATGAATATAGGACATTTGTCTGTATTCCCCCACACGTTATTGGTGTGGCATCTCATAATGCCTTGTAATGCATGTAGAGATAAATGAGGGGTAAGAACTTCCACATTCATTGTTTCTATAGTCTCTTTTTCTTCTGAGTTTTCCTCATCATCTTCTATTATGCATAATGAATATAACTTCTTGTTTTTGCACTTATGCCCGGGTACAAACTTCTCATCACACCAAAAGCATAACCATTTGGCTCTTATGCCATTCACCTTTTTTGTTCTACTAGGTATGGTGGGTCTGTGGGTGGGGTAAATATTAGTGTTGTTGATTGGTGGCCTTGTAGGCATAGGTAATAAGGCAAGTTGGGGAGGTTTAAAGGTATTGAAGATGGGATTAGAGTTTGGTTTATTGGTGTTTACAAGGCAGACAAACTTTGAAGCCTACTGG
>Ga0325404_1000323_pt1 | contig 47243 bp, 36 predicted proteins | sample PopdelMetagenome_18_FD_205664 | JGI IMG/M metagenome (GOLD analysis project Ga0325404, IMG submission 205664) | Populus deltoides microbial communities from Bellville, Georgia, United States - Xylem-Control-R1 | ecosystem: Host-associated > Plants > Phyllosphere > Stem > Wood/Secondary xylem...
ATCCAACGGTCGGATCAAAAGTTATGGCCCTTTCGAACCGGTACTCTTGTCTCGAGCGACGATACCTCCGACTCACCGATTAGCGATTCCACATCTTCTGCAAGGAAAACAGCTTCCGGAAACTCCTCTAAAAATTTAAGGGCGATCCAACGGTCGGATCAAAAGTTATGGCCCTTTCGAACCGGTACTCTGGTCTCGAGCGACCAGACCTCCGCCTCAACGAGTAGCGATTCCACATGTACTCCAAGAAAAACAGCTTCCGGAAACTCCTGTAAGAATATGGGGGGGATCCAACGGTCGGATCAAAAGTTATGGCCCTTTCGAACCGGTACTCTGGTCTCGAGAGACGACACCTCAGACTCACCGAGTAGCGATTCGACATCACCTACAAGGAAAACAGCTTCCAGAAACTCCTGTAACAATTTGAGGGCGATCCAACGGTCGGATCAAAAGTTATGGCCCTTTCGAATCGGTACTCTCGTCTCGAGAGACGAGACCTCCGACTCACCAAGTAACGATTCCACATCTTCTAGAAGGAAAGCGGTTTCCGGAAACTCCTGTTAAAATTCGAGGGCGATCCAACGGTCGGATCAAAAGTTATGGCCCTTTCGAACCGGTACTCTGCTCTCAAGAGACGACACCTCCGACTCACCGAGTAGCTATTCCACATCTTCTATAAGGAAAACGGCTTCCGGAAACTCCTGTAAGAATATGGGGGGGATCCAACGGTCGGATCAAAAGTTATGGCCCTTTGGAACCGGTACTCTGGTCTCGAGAGACGACACCTCCGACTCACCGAGTAGCGATTCCACATCTTCTACAAGGAAAACAGCTTCCGGAAACTCCTGTAAGAATATGAGGGCGATCCAACGGTCTGATTAAAAGTTATGGCCCTTTCGAACCGGTACTCTTGTCTCGAGCGACGATACCTCCGACTCACTGAGTAGCGATTCGACATCTTCTGCAAGGAAAACAGCTTCCGGAAACTCCTCTAAAAATTTAAGGGCGATCCAACGGTCCGATCAAAAGTTATGGCCCTTTCGAACCGGTACTCTAGTCTCGAGCGACGAGACCTCCGCCTCACCGAGTAGCGATTCCACATGTACTCCAAGAAAAACAGCTTCCGGAAATTCCTGTAAACATTCGAGGGAGATCCAACGGTCTGATCAAAAGTTGTGGCCCTTTCGAACCGGTACTCTGGTCTCGAGAGACGACACCTCCGACTCACCGAGTAGCGATTCCACATCTTCTACAAGGAAAACAGGTTCCGGAAACTCCTGTAAGAATATGAGGGCGATCCAACGGTCGGATCAAAAGTTATGGCCCTTTCGAACCGGTACTCTTGTCTCGAGCGACGATACCTCCGACTCACCGATTAGCGATTCCACATCTTCTGCAAGGAAAACAGCTTCCGGAAACTCCTACAAAAATTTAAGGGCGATCCAACGGTCGGATCAAAAGTTATGGCCCTTTCGAACCGGTACTCTGGTCTCGAGCGACGAGACCTCCGCCTCAGCGAGTAGCGATTCCACATGTACTCCAAGAAAAACAGCTTCCGGAAATTCCTGTAAACATTTGAGGCGATCCAATGGTCTGATCAAAAGTTATGGCCCTTTCGAACCGGTACTCTGGTCTCGAGAGACGACACCTCCGACTCACCGAGTAACGATTCCACATCTTCTACAAGGAAAACAGCTTCCGGAAACTCCTGTAAGAATATGAGGGCGATCCAACGGTCGGATCAAAAGTTATGGCCCTTTCGAACCGGTACTCTAGTCTGTAGCAACCAGACCTCCGCGTCACCAAGTAGCGATTCCACAAAAATTTGAGGGCGATCCAACGGTCGGATCAAAAGTTATGGCCCTTTCGAACCGGTACTCTGGTCTCGAAAGACGACACCTCCGACTCATCGAGTAGCGATTCCACATCTTCTAGAAGGAAAGCGGCTTCCGGAAACTCCTATTAAAATTCGAGGGCGATCCAACGGTCAGATCAAAAGTTATGGCCCTTTCGAACCGGTACTCTAATCTCGAGCGACGAGACCTCCGCCTCACCCAGTAGCGATTCCACATTTATTCTAAGGAAAACAGCTTCCGGAAACTCCTGTAAAAATTTAAGGGCGATCCAACGGTCGGATCAAAAATTATGGCCATGTCGAACCGGCACTCTGGTCTCGAGAGACGACACCTCCGACTCACCGAGTAGCGATTCCACATAATCTACAAGGAAAACAGCTTCCGGAAACTCCTGTAAGAATATGAGGGCGATCCAACGGTCGGATCAAAAGTTATGGCCCTTTCGAACCGGTACTCTAGTCTCGAGCTACGAGACCTCCGCCTCACCCAGTAGCGATTCCACATTTATTCTAAGGAAAACAGCTTCCGGAAACTCCTGTAAAAATTTAAGGGCGATCCAACGGTGGGATCAAAAGTTATGGCCCTTTCGAAACGGTACTCTGGTCTCGAGAGACGACACCTCCGACTCACCGAGTAGCGATTCCACATCTTCTACAAGGAAAACGGCTTCCGGAAACTCCTGTAAGAATATGAGGGCGATCCAACGGTCGGATCAAAAGTTATGGCCCTTTCGAACCGGTACTCTGGTCTTGAGCGACAATACCTCCGCCTCACCCAGTAGCGATTCCACATTTATTCTAAGGAAAACAGGTTCCGGAAACTCTTGTAAAAATTTAAGGGCAATCCAACGGTCGGATAAAAAATTATGGCCATTTCGAACCGGCACTCTAGTCTCGAGAGACGACACCTCCGACTCACCGAGTAGCGATTCCACATCTTCTAGAAGGAAAGCGGCTTCCGGAAACTCCTGTTAAAATTCAAGGGCGATCCAACGGTCAGATCAAAAGTTATGGCCCTTTCGAACCGGTACTCTAATCTCGAGCGACGAGACCTCCGCCTCACCCAGTAGCGATTCCACATTTATTCTAAGGAAAACAGCTTCCGGAAACTCCCGTAAAAATTTAAGGGCGATCCAACGGTCGGATCAAAAATTATGGCCATGTCGAACCGGCGCTCTGGTCTCGAGAGACGACACCTCCGACTCACCGAGTAGCGATTCCACATCTTCTACAAGGAAAGCGGCTTCCGGAAACTCTTGTTAAAATTCGAGGGCGATCAACCATCGGATCAAAAGTTATGGCCCTTTCGAACCGGTACTCTGGTCTCGAGCGACGAGACCTCCGCCTCACCGAGTAGCGATTCCACATGTACTCCAAGAAAAACAGCTTCCGGAAAGTCCTGTAAAAATTTGAGGGCGATCCGACGGTCTGATCAAAAGTTATGGCCCTTTCGAACCGGTACTCTGGTCTCGAGCGAGGAGACCTCCGCCTCACCGAGTAGCGATTCCACATCTACTCCAAGAAAAACAGCTTCCGGAAATTCCTGTAAAAATTTGAGGGCGATCCAGCGGTCTGATCAAAAGTTATGGCCCTTTCGAACCGGTACTCTGGTCTCGAGAGACGACATCTCCGACTCATCGAGTAGCGATTCCACATCATCTACAACGAAAACAGCTTCCGGAAACTCCTGTAAAAATTTAAGGTTGATCCACCGGTCGGATTAAAAGTTATGGCACTTTCGAACCGGTACTCTGGTCTCTAGAGACGACACCTCCGGCTCACCGAGTAGCGATTCCACATCTTCTACAAGGAAAACGGCTTCAAGAAAGTCCAGTAAGAATATGAGGGTGATCCAACGGTCGGATCAAAAGTTATGGCCCTTTCGAACCGGTACTCTGGTCTCGAGCGACAATACCTCCGCCTCACCCAGTCGCGATTCCACTTTTATTCGAAGGAAAACAGGTTCCGGAAACTCCTGTAAAAATTTGAAGGCGATCCAACGGTCGGATCAAAAGTTATGGCCCTTTCGAACCGGTACTCTGGTCTCGAGAGACGACACCTCCGACTCACCGAGTAGCGATTCCACATCTTCTAGAAGGAAAGCGGCTTCAGGAAGCTCCTGTTAAAATTCGAGGGCGATCCAATGGTCAGATCAAAAGTTATGGCCCTTTCGAACCGGTACTCTGGTCTCGAGCGACGAGACCTCCGCCTCACCGAGTAGCGATTCCACATGTACTCCAAGAAAAACAGCTTCCGGAAATTCCTGTAAAAATTTGAGAGCGATCCGCCGGTCTAATCAAAAGTTATGGCCCTTTCGAACCGGTACTCTGTTATCGAGAGACGACACCTCCGACTCATCGAGTAGCGATTCCACATCTTCTAGAAGGAAAGCGGCTTCCGGAAACTCCAATTAAAATTCGAGGGCGATCCAACGGTCAGATCACAAGTTATGGCCCTTTCGAACCGGTACTCTAGTCTCGAGCGACGAGACCTCCGCCTCACCCAGTAGCGATTCCACATTTATTCTAAGGAAAACAGCTTCCGGAAACTCCCGTAAAAATTTAAGGGCGATCCAACGGTCGGATCAAAAGTTATGGCCCTTTCGAAGCGGTACTCTAGTCTCGAGAGACGACACCTCCGACTCACCGAGTAGCGATTCCACATCTTCTAGAAGGAAAGCGGCTTCCGGAAACTCCTGTTAAAATTCGAGGGCGATCCAACGGTCAGATCAAAAGTTATGGCCCTTTCGAACCGGTACTCTGGTCTCGAGCGACGAGACCTCCGCCTCACCGAGTAGCGATTCCACATGTACTCTAAGAAAAACAGCTTCTGGAAATTCCTGTAAAAATTTGAGGGCGATCCGACGGTCTGATCAAAAGTTATGGCCCTTTCGAACCGGTACTCTGTTCTCGAGAGACGACACCTCCGACTCATCGAGTAGCGATTCCACATCTTCTAGAAGGAAATCGGCTTCCGGAAACTCCTGTTAAAATTCGAGGGCGATCTAACGGTCGGATCAAAACTTATAGCCCTTTCGAACCGGTACGCTGGTCTCCAGAGACGACACCTCCGACTCACCGAGTAGCGATTCCACATCTTCTACAAGGAAAATGGCTTCCGGAAACTCCTGTAAGAATATGAGGGCGATCCAACGGTCGGATCAAAAGTTATGGCCCTTTCGAACCGGTACTCTGGTCTCGAGCGAGGAGACCTCCGCCTCACCGAGTAGCGATTCCACATCTACTCCAAGAAAAACAGCTTCCGGAAATTCCTGTAAAAATTTGAGGGCGATCCGGCGGTCTGATCAAAAGTTATGGCCCTTTCGAACCGGTACTCTGGTCTCGAGAGACGACACCTCGGACTCATCGAGGAGCGATTCCACATCATCTACAACGAAAACAGCTTCTGGAAACTCCTGTTAAAATTTAAGGGCGATCCACCAGTCGGATCAAAAGTTATGGCCCTTTCGAAGCGGTACTCTGGTCTCGAGAGACGACACCTCCGACTCACCGAGTAGCGATTCCACATCTTCTAGAAGGAAAGCGGCTTCCGGAAACTCCTATTAACATTCGAGGGCGATCCAACGGTCGGATCAAAAGTTATGGCCCTTTCGAACTGGTACTCCGGTCTCGAGCGACGAGACCTCCGCCTCACCGAGTAGCGATTCCACATGTACTCCAAGAAAAACTGCTTCCGGAAATTCCTGTAAAAATTTGAGGGCGATCCAACGGTCTGATCAAAAGTTATGGCCCTTTCGAACCGGTACTCTGGTCTCGAGAGACAACACCTCCGACTCACCGAGTAGCGATTCCACATCATCTACAAGGAAAACAGGTTCTGGAAACTCCTGTAAAAATTTGAGGGCGATCCAACGGTCGGATCAAAATTTATGGCCCTTTCGAACCGGTACTCTAGTCTCGAGAGACGACACCTCCGACTCATCGAGTAGCGATTCCACATCTTCTAGAAGGAAAGCGGCTTCCGGAAACTCCTGTTAAAATTCGAGGGCGATCCAACAGTTGGATCAAAAGTTATGGCCCTTTCGAAGCGATACTCTTGTCTGTAGCGAGGAGACCTCCGCCTTACGGAGTAGCGATTCCACATGTACTCCAAGAAAAACAGCTTCCGGAAACTCCTGTAAAAAATTGAGAGCGATCCAACTGTCGGATCAACAGTTATGGCCCTTTCGAACCGGTACTATAGTCTAAAGCGACGATACCTCCGACTCACCCAGTAGCGATTCCACATTTAGTCCAAGGAAAATAGCTTCCAGAAACTCCTGTAAAAATTTGATGGCGATCCAGCGGTCGGATCAAAAGTTATGGCCCTTTCGAACCGGTACTCTGGTCTCGAGCGACGATACCTCCGACACACCGAGTAGCAATTCCACATCTACTACAAGGAAAACGGCTTCCAGAAACTCCAGTAAAAATTTGAGGGCGATCCACCGGTCGTATAAAAAGGTATGACCCTTTCGAATCGGTACTCTAGTTTGAAGCGAGGAGACCTCCGACTCAGAGAGTAGCGATTCCACATCTACTCCAAGGAAAACAGCTTCCTGAAACTCCTGAAAAAATTTGAGGGCGATCCAACGGTCGGATCAAAAGTTATGGCCCTTTCGAACCGGTACTCTCCTCTGTAGCGACGAGACCTCCGCCTAACCGACTAGCGATTCCACATGTACTCCAAGCAGCACAGCTTCCGAAAACTCCTGTAAAAATTTGAGGACGATCCAACAGTCGGATCAAAAGTTACGGCCCTTTCGAACCGGTACTCTGGTCTCGAGCGACGATACCTCTGACTCACCGAGTAGCGATTCCACAATTACTACAAGGAAAACGGCTTCCAGAAACTATTGTAAAAATTTGAGGGCGATCCAACGATCGGATGAAAAATTTCGGCCATTTCGAACCGGTACTATGTTCTCGAGCGACGAGATCTGCGCCTCACCGAGTAGCGATTCCATATCTACTACAAGGAAAACGACTTCTGGAAACTCCTCTAAAAATTTGAGGGCGATCCGACGGTCGGATCAAAAGTTATGGCCCTTTCGAAGCGGTACTCTGGTCTCGAGAGACGACATCTCCGACTCACCGAGTAGTGATTCCACATCTTCTAGAAGGAAAGTGGCTTCTGGAAACTCCTGTAAAAATTTGAGGGCGATCCAACGGTCGGATCAAAAGTTATGGCACTTTGGAACCGGTACTATAGTCTGTATCGACGAGACCTCCGTCTCACCGAGTAGCAATTCCACTTGTACTCCAAGCAAAACATCTTCCGGAAACTCCTGTAAAAAATTGAGAGCGATCCAACCGTCGGATCAACAGTTATGGCCCTTTCGAACCGGTACTATTGTCTAAAGCGACGAGACCTCCGACTCACCGAGTAACGATTCCACATGTACTCCAAGAAAAACAGCTTCCGGAAACTCCTGTAAAAATTTGAGGGCGATCCAACGGTCGGATCAAAAGTTATGGCCCTTTCGAACCGGTACTCTGGTCTCGATCGACGATACCTCTGACTCACCGAGTAGCGATTCCACATTTACTCCAAGGAAAACAGCTTCCTGAAACTCTTGAAAAAATTTGAGGGCGATCCAACGGTCGGATCAAAAGTTATGGCACTTTGGAACCGATACTGTAGTCTGTAGCGACGAGACCTCCGCCTCACCGACTAGCGATTCCACATGTACTCCAAGCAACACAGCTTCCGAAAACTCCTGTAAAAATTTGAGGGCGATCCAACAGTCGGATCAAAAGTTACGGCCCTTTCGAACCGGTACTCTGGTCTCGAGCGACGATACCTCTGACTCACCGAGTAGCGATTCCACAATAACTACAAGGAAAACGGCTTCCGAAAACTACTGTAAAAATTTGAGGTCGATCCAACGGTCGGATGAAAAATTATGGCCCTTTCGAACCGGTACTCTGGTCTGTAGCGAGGAGACTTCCGCCTCACCGAGTAGGGATTGCACATGGACTCCAAGTAAAACAGCTTCCGGAAACTCCTGTAAAAATTTGAGGGCGAGCCAACGGTCGGATCAAAAGTTATGGCCCTTTCGAACGGTACTCTGGTCTCGAGAGACGACACCTCCGACTCACCGAGTAGCGATTTGACATCTTCTACAAGGAAAACGCCTTCCGGAAACTCCTGTAAAAATTTGAGGGCGATGCAACGGTCGGATCCAAAGTTATGGCCCTTTCGAACCGGTACTCTCCTCTGTAGCGACGAGACCTCCGCCTTACTGAGTAGCGATTCCATATGTATTCCAAGAAAAACAGCTTCCGGAAACTCCTGTAAAAATTTGAGGGCGATCCAACGGTCGGATCAAAAGTTATAGCCCTTTCGAACCGGTTCTCTAGTCTCGATAGACGACACCTCCGACTCACCGAGTAGCGATTCCACATCTTCTAAAAGGAAAACGACTTCCGGAAACTCCTGTAAAAATTTGAGGGCAATCCAACGTTGGGATCAAAAGTTATGGCCCCTTCGAACCGGTTCTCTGGTCTCGAGAGACGACACCTCCGACTCACCGAGTAGCGATTCCACATCTTTTACAAGGAAGACGGCTTCCGGAAACTCCTGTAAAAATTTAAAGGCGATCCAACGTTCGGATCAAAAGTTATGGCCCTTTCGAACCGGTACTCTTGTTTGTAGCGACGATACCTCCGACTCACCGACTAGCGATTCCACATCTACTACAAGGAAAACGGCTTCCAGAAACTCCTGTAAAAATTTGAGGGTGATCCAACGCTCGGATAAAAAATTATAGCCCTTTCGAACCGGTACTCTGGTCTCGAGCGACGAGACCTCCGCCTCACCGAGTAGCGATTCCACATGTACTCCAAGAAAAACAGCTTCCGAAACTCCTGTAAAAATTTGAGGGCGATCCAACGGTCGGATCAAAAGTTATGTCCCTTTCGAACCGGTACTCTGGTCTCCAGCGACGATACCTCCGACTCACAGAGCAGCGATTCCACAATTACTACAAGAAAAACGGCTTCCGTAAACTACTGTAAAAATTTGAGGGCGACCAACGGTCGGATAAAAAGTTATGGCCCTTTCGAACCGGTACTCTGGTCTCCAGCAACGAGACCTCCGCCTCACCAAGTAGCGATTCCACATGTACTCCAAGAAAAACAGCTTCCGGAAACTCCTGTAAAAATTTGAGGGCGATCCAACGGTCGCATCAAAAGTTATGGCACTTTCGAACCGGTACTCTGGTCTGGAGCGACGAGACCTCCGACTCACCGAGTAGCAATTCCACATCTACTACAAGGAAAACGGCTTCTGGAAACTCCTATAAAAATTTGAGGGCGATCCAACGGTCGGATCAAAAGTTAAGGCCCTTTCGAATCGGTACTCTAGTTAGAAGCGACGAGACCTCCGACTCATTGAGTAGCGATTCCACATCTACTACAAGGAAAACAGCTTCCGGAAAATCCCGTAAAAATTTGACGGCGATCCAACGGTCGGATCAAAAGTTATTGCCCTTTCGAACCGGTACTGTGGTCTCGAGCGACGACACCTCCGACTCACCGAGTAGCGATTCCACATTTACTAGATGGAAAACGGCTTCCGGAAACTCCTGTAAAAATTTGAGGAAGATCCAACGGTCGGATCAAAAGTTATTGCCCTTTCGAAACGGTACTCTGGTCTCGATCGACGATACCTCCTACTCAGCTGGTAGCGATTCCACATCCACTACAAGGAAAACGGCTTCCGGAAAATCCTGTAAAAATTTGAATGCGATCCAAGGGTCGGATCAAAAGTTATTGCCCATTCGAACCAGTACTATGGTCTCGAGGGACGAGACCTCCGCCTCACCGAGTAGCGATTCCACATCTACTCCAAGAAAAAGAGCTTCCGGAAACTCCTGTAAAAATTTGAGGGCGATCCAACGGTCGGATCAAAAGGTATGCCCCTTTCAAACCGGTACTCTGTTCTCGAGCGACGAGACCTCCGTCTCACCGAGTAGCGATTCCACATGTACTCCAAGAAAAATAGCTTTCGGAAACTCCTGTAAAAATTTAAGGGCGATCCAACGGTCGGATCAAAAGTTATGGCCCTTTCGAACCGGTACTCTGGCCTCGAGCGACGAGACCTCCGACTCACAGAGTAGCGAGTCCACATCTACTCCAAGAAAAACAGCTTTCGGAAACTCCTGTAAAAATTTGAGGGCGATCCAACGGTCGGATCGAAAGTTATTGCCCTTTCGAACCGGTACTCTGGTCTCGAGCGACGATACCTCCGACTCACCGGGTAGCAATTCCACATTTACTACACGGAAAACGGCTTCCGGAAACTCCTGTAAAAATTTGAAGGCGATCCAACGGTCGGATCAAAAGGTATGGCCCTTTCAAACCGGTACTCTGTTCTCGAGCGACGAGACCTCCGTCTCACCGAGTAGCGATTCCACATGTTCTCCAAGAAAAAGAGCTTCCGGAAACTCCTGTAAAAATTTAAGGGCGATCCAACGGTCGGATCAAAAGTTATGGCCCTTTCGAACCGGTACTCTGGCCTCGAGCGACGAGACCTCCAACTCACAGAGTAGCGAGTCCACATCTACTCCAAGAAAAACAGCTTCCGGAAACTCCTGTAAAAATTTGAGGGCGATCCAACGGTCGGATCGAAAGTTATTGCCCTTTCGAACCGGTACTCCGGTCTCGAGCGACGATACCTCCGACTCACCGGGTTGCAATTCCACATTTACTACACGGAAAACGGCTTCCGCAAACTCCTGTAAAAATTTGAAGGCGATCCAACGGTCGGATCAAAAGTTATGACCCTTTCGAACCAGTACTATGGTCTCGAGCGACGAGACCTCCGCCTTACCGAGGTGCGATTCCATATCTACTCCAAGAAAAAAAGCTTCCAGAAACTCCTGTAAAAATTTGAGGGCGATCCAACGGTCGGATGAAAAGTTTTGCCCTTTCGAAACGGTACTCTGGTATCGATCGACGATACCTCCTACTCACCTGGTAGCGATTCCACATCTACTACAAGGAAAACGGCTTCCGGAAAGTCCTGTAAAAATTTGATGGCGATCCAACGTTCGGATCAAAAGTTATGGCCCTTTCGAATCGGTACTCTGGTCTCGAGAGACGACACCTCCGACTCACCGAGTAGCGATTCCACATCTTCTACAAGGAAAACGGCTTCCGGAAACTCCTGTAAAATTTTGAGGGCGATCCAACGGTCGGATCGAAAGTTATTGCCCTTTCGAACCGGTACTGTGGCCTCGAGCGACGAGACCTCCGACTCACCTAGTAGCGAGTCCACATCTACTCCAAGAAAAACAGCTTCCCGAAACTCCTGTAAAAATTTGAGGGCGATCAAACCGTCGGATCAAAAGTTATGGCCCTTTCGAACCGGTACTCTGGTCTCGAGCGACGATACCTCCGACTCACCGGGTAGCAATTCCACATCTACTAGATGGAAAACGGCTTCCGGAAACTCCTGTAAAAATTTGAGGAAGATCCAACGTTCGGATCAAAAGTTATTGCCCTTTCGAAACGGTACTCTGGTCTCGATCGACGATACCTCCTACTCAGCTGGTAGCGATTCCACATCCACTACAAGGAAAACGACTTCCGGAAAATCCTGTAAAAATTTGAATGCGATCCAACGGTCGGATCAAAAGTTATTGCCCATTCGAACCAGTACTATGGTCTCGAGGGACGAGACCTCCGCCTCACCGAGTAGCGATTCCACATCTACTCCAAGAAAAAGAGCTTCCGGAAACTCCTGTAAAAATTTGAGGGCGATCCAACGGTCGGATCAAAAGGTATGGCCCTTTCAAACCGGTACTCTGTTCTCGAGCGACGAGACCTCCGTCTCACCGAGTAGCGATTCCACATGTACTCCAAGAAAAATAGCTTCCGGAAACTCCTGTAAAAATTTAAGGGCGATCCAATGGTCGGATCAAAAGTTATGGCCCTTTCGAACCGGTACTCTGGCCTCGAGCGACGAGACCTCCGACTCACAGAGTAGCGAGTCCACATCTACTCCAAGAAAAACAGCTTCCGGAAACTCATGTAAAAATTTGAGGGCGATCCAACGGTCGGATCGAAAGTTATTGCCCTTTCGAAACGGTACTCTGGTCTCGAGCGACGATACCTCCGACTCACCGGGTAGCAATTCAACATTTACTACACGGAAAACGGCTTCCGCAAACTCTTGTAAAAATTTGAAGGCGATCCAATGGTCGGATCAAAAGTTATGGCCCTTTCGAACCAGTACTATGGTCTCGAGCGACGAGACCTCCGCCTCACCGAGGTGCGATTCCACATCTACTCCAAGAAAAAAAGCTTCCAGAAACTCCTGTAAAAATTTGATGGCGATCCAACAGTCGGATGAAAAGTTTTGCCCTTTCAAAATGGTACTCTGGTATCGATCGACGATACCTCCTACTCACCTGGTAGCGATTCCACATCTACTACAAGGAAAACGGCTTCCGGAAACTCCTGTAAAAGTTTGATGGCGATCCAACGTTCGGATCAAAAGTTATGGCCCTTTCGAATCGGTACTCTGGTCTCGAGAGACGACACCTCCGACTCACCGAGTAGCGATTCCACATCTTCTACAAGGAAAACGGCTTCCGGAAACTCCTGTAAAATTTTGAGGGTGATCCAACGGTCGGATCAAAAGTTATGGACCTTTCGAACCAGTACTATGGTCTCGATCGACGATACCTTCTACTCATCGGGTAGCGATTCCACATCTACTACAAGGAAAACGGCTTCCGGAAAATCCTGTAAAAATTTGAGGGCAATCCAAGGGTCGGATCCAAAGTTATGGCCATTTCGAACCAGTACTATGGTCTCGAGGGACGAGACCTCCGCCTCACCGAGTAGCGATTCCACATATACTCCAAGAAAAACAGCTTTCGGAAACTCCTGTAAAAATTTGAGGGCGATCCAACAGTCGTATCAAAAGTTATGAACCTTTCGAACCGCTACTCTGGTCTCGAGCGACGATACCTCCGACTCACCGGGTTGCGATTCCACATCTACTCTAAGAAAAACAGCTTCCGGAAACTCCTGTATAAATTTGAGGGCGATCCAACGGTCGGATCGAAAGTTATTGCCCTTTCGAACCGGTACTATGGCCTCGAGTGACGAGACCTCCGACTCACCTAGTAGCGAGTCCACCTCTACTCCAAGAAAAACAGCTTCCGGAAACTCCTGTAAAAATTTGAGGGCGATCCAACCGTCGGATCAAAAGTTATGGCCCTTTCGAACCGGTACTCTGGTCTCGAGCGACGATACCTCCGACTCACCGGGTTGCGATTCCACATCTACTCTAAGAAAAACAGCTTCCGGAAACTCCTGTAAAAATTTGAGGGCGATCCAACGGTCGGATCAAAAGTTATGGCCCTTTCGAACCGGTACTATGGTCTCGAGAGACGACACCTCCGCCTCACCGAATAGCGATTCCACATCTACTACAAGAAAAACCGCATCCGGAAAATCCTGTAAAAATTTGAGGGCAATCCAACGGTCGAATCAAAAGTTATGGCCCTTTCGAACCGGTACTCTGGTCTTGAGCGACAATACCTCCTACTCACCGAGTAGCAATTCCACATCTACTATATGAAAAATGGCTTCCGGAAACTCCTCTAAAAATTTGAAGGCGAGCCAACGGTCGGATCAAAAGTTATGGCCCTTTCGAACCAGTACTATGGTTTCGAGCGACGAGACCTCCGCCTCACCGAGGTGCGATTCCACATCTACTCCAAGAAAATCAGCTTCTGTAAACTCCTGTAAAAATTTGAGGGCGATCCAACGGTCGAATGAAAAGTTTTGCCCTTTCGAACCGGTACTCTCGTCTCGATCGACGATACCTCCTACTCAGCGAGTAGCGATTCCACATCTACTCCAAGAAAAACAGCTTCCGGAAACTCCTGCAAAAATTTGAGGGCGATCCAACGGTCGGATGAAAAGTTTCGCCATTTCGAAACAGTACTCTGGTCTTGATCGACGATACCTCCTACTCACCTGGTAGCGATTCCACATCTACTTCAAGGAAAACAGCTTCCGGAAAATCCTGTAAAAACTCGAGGGCAATCCAACGGTCGGATGAAAAGTTATGGCCCTTTCGAACCAGTACTATGGTTTCGAGCGACGAGACCTCCGCCTCACCGAGGTGCGATTCCACATCTACTCCAAGAAAAAGAGCTTCCAGAAACTCCTGTAAAAATTTGAGGGCGATCCAACGGTCGGATGAAAAGTTTCGCCATTTCGAAACAGTACTCTGGTCTCGATCGACGATACCTCCTACTCACCTGGTAGCGATTCCACATCTACTTCAAGGAAAACAGCTTCCGGAAAATCCTGTAAAAATTTGAGGGCAATCCAAGGGTCGGATCAAAAGTTATTGCCCATTCGAATCGGTACTCTGGTCTCGAGCGACGATACCTCCGACTCACCGGGTAGCAATTCCACATCTACTACATGGAAAACGGCTTCCGGAAACTCCTGTAAAAATTTGACAGCGATCCAACGATCGGATCAAAAGTTATAGCCCTTTCGAACCAGTACTATAGTCTCGAGGGACGAGACCTCCGCCTCATCGAGGTGCGATTCCACATCTACTACAAGGAAAACCGCTTCTGGAAAATCCTGTAAAAATTTGAGGGCGATCCAACGGTCGGATCAAAAGTTATGGCCCTTTCGAACCGGTACTCTGTTCTCGAGCGACGATACCTCCGACTCACCGTGTAGCAATTCTACATCTACTACATGGAAAACGGCTTCCCGAAACTCCTGTAAAAATTTGAAGGAGATCCAATGGTCAGATCAAAAGTTAGGGCCCTTTCGAAGCAGTACTATGGTCTCGAGTGACGAGACTTCTGTCTCACCGAGTAGCGATTCCACATGTACTCCAAGAAAAAGAGCTTCCGGAAACTCCTGTAAAAATTTGAGGGCGATCCAACGGTCGAATCAAGAGTTATGGACCTTTCGAACAGGTACTCTGGCCTCGAGCGACGAGACCTCCGTCTCACCGAGTAGCGATTCCACATGTACTCCAAAAAAAGAGCTTCTGGAAACTCTTGTAAAAATTTGAGGGCGATCCAACGGTCGGATCAAAAGCTATGGCCCTTTCGAACCGGTACTCTGGTCTCGAGCGACGAGACCTCCGCCTTAACGAGTTGCGATTCCACATCTACTCTAAGAAAAACAGCTTCCGGAAACTCCTGTAAAAATTTGAGGGCGATCCAACGGTCGGATCAAAAGTTATTGCCCTTTGAAACCGGTACTCTGGTCTTGAGCGACGAGACCTCCGCCTCTCCGAGTAGCGATTCCACATGTACTCTAAGAAAAATAGCTTCCGTAAACTCCTGTAAAAATTTGAGGGCGATCCAACGGTCGGATCTAAAATTTATGGCCCTTTCGAACCGGTACTCTGGCCTCGGGCGACGAGACCTCCGACTCACCGAGTAGCGATTCCACATCTACTCCAAGAAAAACAGCTTCCGAAAACTCCTGTAAAAATTTGAGGGCGATCCAACGGTCGGATCAAAAGTTATGGCCCTTTCGAACCGGTACTCTAGTTTGAAGCGACGAGACCTCCGACTCAGTGAGTAGCGATTCCACATCTACTACGTGAAAAACGTCTTCCGGAAACTCCTATAAAAATTTAAAGGCGATCCAACGGTCGGATCAAAAGTTATGGCCCTTTCGAACCAGTACTATGGTCTCGAGCGACGAGACCTCCACATCACCGAGGTGCGATTCCACATCTACTCCAAGAAAATCAGCTTCCGGAAACTCCTGTAAAAATTTGAGGGCGATCCAACGGTCGGATGAAAAGTTATTGGCCTTTCGAACCGGTACTCTGGTCTCGAGCGACGAGACCTCCGTCTCTCCGAGTAGCGATTCCACATCTACTCTAAGAAAAACAGCTTCCGGAAACTCCTGTAAAAATTTGAGGGCGATCCAACGGCCGGATCAAAAGTTATGGCCCTTTCGAACCGGTACTCTGGTCTCGAGCGACGAGACCTCCGCCTCACCGAGGTGCGATTGCACATCTAATACAAGGAAAACAGCTTCCGGAAACTCCTGTAAAACTTTGAGGGAGATCCAACGGTCGGATCAAAAGTTATGGCCCTTTCGAACCGGTACTCTGGTCTCCAGCGACGAGACCTCCGCCTCACAGAGTAGCGATTCCACATCTAATACAAGGAAAACAGCTTACGGAAACTCCTGTAAAAATTTGAGGGAGATCCAATGGTCGGATCAAAAGTTATGGCCCTTTCGAGCCGGTACTCTAGTCTCCAGCTACGAGACCTCCGCCTCACAGAGTAGCGATTCCACATCTACTACAAGGAAGACGGCATCCGGAAACTCCTGTAAAAATTTGAGGGCGATCCAACGGTCGTACCAAAAGTTATGGCCCTTTCAAACCAGTACTCTAGTCTCGCGCGACGAGACCTCTGCCTCACCGAGTAGCGATTCCACATCTACTAGAAGGAAAATGGCCTCCAGAAACTCCTGTAAAAATTTAAGGGCGATCCAACGGTCCGATCCAAAGTTAAGGCCATTTCGAACCGGTCTTATGGTCTCGAGCGACGAGACCTCCGCCTTACCGAGTAGCGATTCCACATCTACTACAAGGAAAACGGCGTCCGGAAACTCCTGTAAAAATTTGAGGGAGATCCAACGGTCCGATCAAAAGTTATGGCCCCTTCGAACCGGGTACTCTAGTCTCGAGCGACGAGACCTCCGCCTCATCGAGTAGCGATTCCTTATCTACTACAACGAAAACGGCATCCGTAAAACTCCTGTAAAAATTTAAGGGCGATCCAACGGTCGGATCAAAAGTTATGGCCCCTTCGAACCGGGTACTCTAGTCTCGAGCGACGAGACCTCCGCCTCACCGAGTAGCGATTCCATATCTAATACAACGAAAACGGCATCCGTAAAACTCCTGTAAAAATTTGAGGGCGATCCAACGGTCGGATCAAAAGTTATGGCCCTTTCGAACCGGGTACTCTCGTCTCGAGCGACGAGACCTCCTCCTCACCGAGTAGCGATTCCATATCTACTACAACGAAAACGGCATCCGTAAAACTCCTGTAAAAATTTGAGTGCGATCCAACGGTCGGATCAAAAGTTATGGCCCTTTCGAACCGGTACTCTAGTCTCGAGCGAGGAGACATCCGCCTCACCGAGTAGCGATTCCACATCTACTACAAGGAAAACGGCGTCCGGATACTCCTGTAAAACTTTGAGGGCGATCCAACGGTCTGATCAAAAGTTATGGCCCTTTCGAACTGGTATTCTGGTCTAGAGCGATGAAACCTCCGCCTCACCGAGTAGAGGTTCCACATGTACTCCAAGGAAAACAGCTTCCGGAAAGTCTTGTTAAAATTTAAGGGCGATCCAACGGTCGGATCAAAAGTTATGGCCCTTTTGAACCGGTACTCTGTTCTCGAGCGACGAGACCTCCGCCTCACCGAGTAACGATTCAACATCTAGTACAAAGAAAACAGCTTCCGGAAACTCCTGTAAGAATTTGAGGGCGATCAAAAGTTATGGCCCCTTCGAACCGGGTACTCTAGTCTCGAGCGACGAGACCTCCGCCTCACCGAATAGCGATTCCTTATCTACTACAACGAAAACGGCATCCGTAAAACTCCTGTAAAAATTTGAGGGCGATCCAACGGTCGAATCAAAAGTTATGGCCCTTTCGAACCGGTACTCTACTCTCGAGCGAGGAGACATCCGCCTCACCGAGTAGCGATTCCACATCTACTACAACGAAAACGGCATCCGTAAAACTCCTGTAAAAATTTGAGGACGATCCAACGGTCGGATCAAAAGTTATGGCCCTTTCGAACCGGCACTATAGTCTCGAGCGACGAGACATCCGCCTCTCCGATGAGCGATTCCACATCCACTACAAGGAAAACAATTTCCAAAAAATCCTGTAAAAATTTGAAGGCGATCCAACGGTCGGATCAAAAGTTATGGCCCTTTCGAACCGCTACTCTAGTCTCGAGCGACGATACCTCCCCCTCACCGAGTAGCGATTCCATATCTACTACAAGGAAAACGGCGTCCGGAAACTCCTGTAAAAATTTGAGGGCGATCCAACAGTCGGATCAAAAGTTATGGCCCTTTCGAACCGGTACTCTAGTCTCGAGCGACGAGCCCTCCGCCTCACCGAGTAGCGATTCCATATCTACCACATGGAAAACGGCATCCGTAAAACTCCTGTAAAAATTTGAGGGCGATCCAACGGTCGGATCAAAAGTTATGGCCCTTTCGAACCGGTACTCTGGTCTCGAGCGAGGAGACATCCGCCTCACCGAGTAGGGATTCCACATCTACTACAAGGAAAACGGCGTCCGGAAACTCCTGTAAAAATTTGAGGCCGATCCAACGGTCCGATGAAAAGTTATGGCCCCTTCGAACCGGGTACTCTAGTCTCGAGCGACGAGACCTCCGCCTCACCGAGTAGCAATTCCATATCTACTACATGGAAAACGGCATCTGTAAAACTCCTGTAAAAATTTGAGGGCGATCCAACGGTCGGATCAAAAGTTATGGCCCTTTCGAACCGGTACTCTGGTCTCGAGCGACGAGACCTCCGCCTCACTGAGTAGCGATTCCACATCTACTACAACGAAAACGGCGTCCGGAAACTCCTCTAAAAATTTAAGGGCGATCCAACGGTCCGATCAAAAGTTATGGCCCCTTCGAAACGGGTACTCTAGTCTCGAGCGACGAGACCTCCGCCTCACGGAGTAGTGATTCCTTATCTACTACAACGAAAATGGCATCCGTAAAACTCTTGTAAAAATTTGAGGGCGATCCAACGGTCGGATCAAAAGTTATGGCACTTTCGAACCGGTACTCTGGTCTCGAGCGACGAGACCTCCGCCTCACCGAGTAGCGATTCCACATCTACTACAACGAAAACGGCGTCCGGAAGCTCCTCCAAAAATTTGAGGGCGATCCAACGGTCCGATCAAAAGTTATGGCCCCTTCGAACCGGGTACTCTAGTCTCGAGCGACGAGACCTCCTCCTCACGGAGTAGCGATTCCTTATCTACTACAACGAAAACGGCATCCGTAAAACTCTTGTAAAAATTTGAGGGCGATCCAACGGTCGGATCAAAAGTTATGGCCCTTTGGAACCGGTACTCTACTCTCGAGCGAGGAGACATCCGCCTCACCGAGTAGCGATTCCACATCTACTACAAGGAAAACGGCATCCGGATACTCCTGTAAAAATTTGAGGACGATCCAACGGTCTGATCAAAAGTTATGGCCCTTTGGAACTGGTATTCTGGTCTCGAGCGATGAAACCTCCGCCTCACCGAGTAGAGGTTCCACATGTACTCCAAGGAAAACAGCTTCCGGAAAATCTTATTAAAATTTAAGGGCGATCCAACGGTTGGATCACATGTTATGGCCCTTTCGAACGGGTACTCTCGTCTCGAGCGACGAGACCTGTGCCTCACCGAGTAGCGACTCCACATCTACTACAAGGAAAACGGCTTCTGAAAAATCATGTAAAAATTTGGAAACTCCTGTAACAATTTGAGGGCGATTCAACGGTCGGATCAAAAGTTATGGCCCTTTCGAACCGGTACTCTATTCTCGAGCGACGAGACCTCCGCCTCACCGAGTAGCGATTCAACATCTAGTACAAAGAAAACAGCTTCCGGAAACTCCTATAAGAATTTGAGGGCGATCCAACGGTCCGATCAAAAGTTATGGCCCCTTCGAACCGGGTACTCTAGTCTCGAGCGACAAGACCTCCGTCTCACCGAGTAGCGATTCCATATCTAATACAACGAAAACGGCATCCGTAAAACTCCTGTAAAAATTTGAGGGCGATCCAACGGTCGGATCAAAAGTTATGGCCCTTTCGAACCGGGTACTCTCGTCTCGAGCGACGAGACCTCCGCCTCACCGAGTAGCGATTCCATATCTACTACAATGAAAACGGCATCCGTAAAACTCCTGTAAAAATTTGAGGGCGATCCAACAGTCGGATCAAAAGTTATGGCCCTTTCGAACCGGTACTCTAGTCTCGAGCGAGGAGACATCCGCCTCACCGAGTAGCGATTCCACATCTACTACAAGGAAAACGGCGTCCGGATACTCCTGTAAAAATTTAAGGCGATCCAACGGTCTGATCAAAAGTTATGGCCCTTTCGAACTGGTATTCTAGTCTCGAGCGATGAAACCTCCGCCTCACCGAGTAGAGGTTCCACATGTACTCCATGGAAAACAGCTTCCGGAAAGTCTTGTTAAAATTTAGGGGCGATCCAACGGTCGGATCCCAAGTTATGGCCCTTTCGAACGGGTACTCTCGTCTCGAGCGACGAGACCTGCGCCTCACCGAGTAGCCACTCCACATCTACTGCAAGGAAAATGGCTTCTGAAAAATCATTTAAAAATTTGGAAACTCCTGTAAAAATTTGAGGGCGATCCAACGGTCGGATCAAAAGTTATGGCCCTTTCGAACCGGTACTCTGTTCTCGAGCGACGAGACCTCCGCCCCACCGATTAGCGATTCAACATCCACTACCGAGTAGCAATTCCACATGTACCCCAAGAAAAAGAGCTTCCGGAAAGTCCTGTTAAAACTTGAGGGAGATCCAACGGTCGGATCAAAAGTTATGGCCCTTTCGAAGCGGTACTCTGGTCTCCAGCTACGAGACCTCCGCCTCACAGAGTAGTGATTCCACATCTACTACAAGGAAAACGGCGTCCGGAAACTCCTGTAAAAATTTGAGGCCGATCCAACGGTCGGATCAAAAGTTATGGCCCTTTCGAACCGGTACTCTTGTCTCGAACGACGAGACCTCCGCCTCACCGAGTAGCGATTCCACATCTACTACAAGGAAAACGGAACCCGTAAAACTCCTGTAAAAATTTGAGGTCGATCCAACGGTCGGATCAAAAGTTATGGCCCTTTCAAACCGGTACTCTATTCTCGAGCGACGAGACATCCGCCTCATCGAGTAGGAATTCGACATCTACTACAAGGAAAACAGCTTCCGGAAACTCCTGTAACAATTTGAGGGCGATCCAACTGTCCGATCAAAAGTTATGGCCCTTTCGAACCGGTACTATGGGCTCAAGCGACGAGACATCCGCCTCACCGAGTAGCGGTTCTACATCCACTACAACGAAAACGGCATCCGTAAAACTCCTGTAAAAATTTGAGGGCGATCCAACGGTCCGATCAAAAGTTATGGCCTCTTCGAACTGGGTACTCTAGTCTCGAGCGACGAGACCTCCGCCTTTCCGAGTAGCGATTCCTTATCTACTACAATGAAAACGGCATTCGTAAAACTCCTGTAAAAATTTGAGGGCGATCCAACAGTCGGATCAAAAGTTATGGCCCTTTCGAACCGATACTATAGTCTCGAGCGAGGAGACATCCGCCTCACCGAGTAGCGATTCCACATCTACTACAAGGAAAACGGCGTCCGGAAACTCCTGTAAAAACTTGAAAGGCGATCCAACGGTCTGATCAAAAGTTATGGCCCCTTCGAACCGGGTACTCTAGTCTCGAGCGACGAGACCTACGCCTCACCGAGGAGCGCTTCCTTCTCTACTACAAGGAAAACGGCATCCGTAAAACTCCTGTAAAAATTTGAGGGCGATCCAACGGTCGGATCCCATGTTATGGCCCTTTCGAACGGGTACTCTAGTCTCGAGCGATGAAACAACCGCCTGACCGAGTAGCGATTCCACATATACCCCAAGGAAAACAGCTTCCGGAAAGTCCTGTTAAAATTTAAGGGCGATCCAACGGTCGGATCCCATGTTATGGCCCTTTCGAACGGGTACTCTAGTCTCGAGCGACGAGACCTGCGCCTCACCGAGTAGCGACTCCACATCTATTACAAGGAAAAAGGCTACTGAAAAATCATGTAAAAATTTGGAAACTCCTGTAAAAATTTGAGGTCGATCCAACGGTCGGATCAAAAGTTATGGCCCTTTCGAACCGGTACTCTGTTCTCGAGCGACGAGACCTCCGCCTCACCGAGTAGCGATACAACTTCTAGTACAAAGAAAACAGCTTCCGGAAACTCCTGTAAGAATTTGAGGGCGATCAAAAGTTATGGCCCCTTCGAACCGGGTACTCTAGTCTCGAGTGACGAGACCTCCGCCTCACGGAGTAGCGATTCCTTATCTACTACAACGAAAACGGCATCCGTAAAACTCTTGTAAAAATTTGAGGGCGATCCAACGGTCGGATCAAAAGTTATAGCCCTTTGGAACCGGTACTCTACTCTCGAGCGAGGAGACATCCGCCTCACCGAGTAGCGATTCCACATCTACTACAAGGAAAACGGCATCCGGATACTCCTGTAAAAATTTGAGGACGATCCAACGGTCTGATCAAAAGTTATGGCCCTTTTGAACTGGTATTCTGGTCTCGAGCGATGAAACCTCCGCCTCACCGAGTAGAGGTTCCACATGTACTCCAAGGAAAACAGCTTCCGGAAAGTCTTATTAAAATTTAAGGGCGATCCAACGGTTGGATCACATGTTATGGCCCTTTCGAACGGGTACTCTCGTCTCGAGCGACGAGACCTGAGCCTCACCGAGTAGCGACTCCACATCTACTACAAGGAAAACGGCTTCTGAAAAATCATGTAAAAATTTGGAAACTCCTGTAACAATTTGAGGGCGATCCAACGGTCGAATCAAAAGTTATGGCCCTTTCGAACCGGTACTCTATTCTCGAGCGACGAGACCTCCGCCTCACCGAGTAGCGATTCAACATCTAGTACAAAGAAAACAGCTTCCGGAAACTCCTGTAAGAATTTGAGGGCGATCCAACGGTCCGATCAAAAGTTATGGCCCCTTCGAACCGGGTACACTAGTCTCGAGCGACGAGACCTCCGCCTCACCGAGTAGCGATTCCATATCTAATACAACGAAAACGGCATCCGTAAAACTCCTGTAAAAATTTGAGGGCGATCCAACGGTCGGATCAAAAGTTATGGCCCTTTCGAACCGGGTACTCTCGTCTCGAGCGACGAGACCTCCGCCTCACCAAGTAGCGATTCCTTATCTACTACAACGAAAACGGCATCCGTAAAACTCCTGTAAAAATTTGAGGGCGATCCAACGATCGGATCAAAAGTTATGTCCCTTTCGAACCGGTACTCTACTCTCGAGCGAGGAGACATCCGCCTCACCGAGTAGCGATTCCACATCTACTACAAGGAAAACGACGTCCGGAAACTCCTGTAAAAATTTGAGGACGATCCAACGGTCGGATCAAAAGTTATGGCCCTTTCGAACCGGTAATATAGTCTCGAGCGACGAGACATCCGCCTCTCCGAGGAGCGATTCCACATCCACTACAAGGAAAACAATTTCCAAAAAATCCTGTAAAAATTTGAAGGCGATCCAACGGTCGGATCAAAAGTTATGGCCCTTTCGAACCGCTACTCTAGTCTCGAGCGACGATACCTCCCCCTCACCGAGTAGCGATTCCACATCTACTACAAGGAAAACGGCGTCCGGAAACTCCTGTAAAAATTTAAGGGCGATCCAACAGTCGGATCAAAAGTTATGGCCCTTTCGAACCGGTACTCTGGTCTCGAGCGACGAGCCCTCCGCCTCACCGAGTAGCGATTCCATATCTACTACATGGAAAACGGCATCCGTAAAACTCCTGTAAAAATTTGAGGGCGATCCAACGGTCCGACCAAAAGTTATGGCCCCTTCGAACTGGGTACTCTAGTCTCGAGCGACGAGACCTCTGCCTCACCAACTAGCGATTTCACATCCACTACAAGGAAAACGGCTTCCGAAAAATCCTGTAAAAATTTGGAAACTCCTGTAAAAATTTGAGGGCGATCCAACGGTCGGATCAAAAGTTATGGCCCTTTCGAACCGGTACCCTGTTCTCGAGCGACGAGACCTCCGCCTCACCGAGTAGCGATTCAACATCTAGTACAAAGAAAACAGCTTCCGGAAACTCCTGTAAAAATTTGAGGGGGATCCAACGGTCCGATCAAAAGTTATGGCCCCTTCGAACCGGGTACTCTAGTCTCGAGCGACGAGACCTCCGCCTCACAGAGTAGCGATTCCTTATCTACTACAGGGAAAACGGCATGCGTAAAACTCCTGTAAAAATTTGAGGGCGATCCAACGGTCGGATCAAAAGTTATGGCCCTTTCGAACCGGTACTCTAGTCTCGAGCGAGGAGACATCCGCCTCACCGAGTAGCGATTCTACATTTACTACAAGGAAAATGACGTCCGAAAACTCCTGTAAATATTTGAGGGTGATCCAACGGTCGGATCAAAAGTTATGGCACTTTGGAACCGGTACTCTGTTCTCGAGCGACGAGACATCCGCCTTACCGAGTAGGGATTCGACATCTACTACAAGGAAAACGGCTTCCGGAAACTATTGTAAAAATTTGAAGGCTATCCAACGGTCCGATCAAAAGTTATGGCCCTTTCGAACCGGTACTCTAGTCTTGAGCGACGAGACATTCGCCTCTTCGAGTAGCGATTCCACATCTACTACAAGGAAAACGGCGTCCGGAAACTCCTGTAAAAATTTAAGGGCGATCCAACGGTCGGATCAAAAGTTATAGCCCTTTCAAACCGGTACTCTAGTGTCCAGCGACGAGACCTCCGCCTCACAGAGTAGCGCTTCCACATCTACTACAAGGAAAACGGCGTCCGGAAACTCCTGTAAAAATTTATGGGCGATCCAACGGTCGGATCAAAAGTTATAGCCCTTTCGAATCGGTACTCTAGTCTCGAGCGAGGAGACATCCACCTCACCGAGTAGCGATTCCACATCTACTACAAGGAAAACGGCGTCCGGAAACTCCTGTAAAAATTTATGGGCGATCCAACGGTCGGATCAAAAGTATGGCCCTTTCGAACCGGTACTCTAGTCTTGAGCGATGAGACATTCGCCTCTCCGCGTAGCGATTTCACATCCACTACAAGGGAAATGGCTTCCGAAAAATCCTGTAAAAATTTGGAGACTCCTGTAAAAATTTGAGGGCGATCCAACCATCGGATCAAAAGTTATGGCACTTTGGAACTAGTACTCTGTTCTCGAGCGACGAGACATCCGCCTTACCGAGTAGGGATTCGACATCTACTACAAGAAATCGGCTTCCGGAAACTATTGTAAAAATTTGAGGGCGATCCAACGGTCCGATCAAAAGTTATGGGACTTTCGAACCGGTACTATGGTCTGGAGCGACGAGACCTCCGCCTCACCGAGTAGCGGTTCCACATCCACTACAAGGAAAACGGCTTCCGGAAACAACTGTAAAAATTTGAGGACGATCCAACGGCCTGATCAAAAGTTATGTTTCTTTCGAACCGGTACTATGGTCTCGAGCGACGAGACTTCCGCCTCACCGACTAGCGATTCCACATCCACTACAAGGAAAACGATTTCTGAAAAATCCTGTAAAAATTTGAAGGCGATCCAACGGTCGGATAAAAAGTTTTGGCCCTTTCGAACCGGTACTCTAGTCTCGAGCGACGAGACATCCGCCTCTCCGAGTAGCGATTCCACATCTACTACAAGAAAAACAACGTCCGGAAACTCCTGTAAAACTTTAAGGACGATCTAACGGTCAGATCAAAAGTTACGGCCCTTTCGACCAGTACTCTGGTCTTGAGCGACGAGACCTCCGCCTCACCGAGTAGCGATTCCACATCTACTACATGGAAAAAAACTTGCAGAAACTCCTGTAAAAATTTGAGGGCGATCCAACGGTCGGATCAAAAGTTATAGACCTTTCAAACCGGTACTCTGGTGTCCAGCGACGAGACCTCCGCCTCACAGAGTAGCGCTTCCACATCTACTACAAGGAAAACGGCGTCCGGAAACTCCTGTAAAAATTTATGGGCGATCCAACGGTCGGATCAAAAGTTATGGCCCTTTCGAACCGGTACTCTAGTCTTGAGCGACGAGACATTCGCCTCTCTGAGTAGCGATTCCACATCTACTACAAGGAAAACGGCGTCCGGAAACTCCTGTAAAAATTTGAGGGCGATCCAACGATCGGATCAAAAGTTATAGCCCTTTTAAACCGGTACTCTGGTGTCCAGCGACGAGACCTCCGCCTAACAGAGTAGCGCTTCCACATCTACTACAAGGAAAACGGCGTCCGGAAACTCCTGTAAAAATTTATGGGCGATCCAACGGTCGGATCAAAAGTTATGGCCCTTTCGAACCGGTACTCTAGTCTTGAGCGACGACACATTCGCCTCTCCGAGTAGCGATTCCACATCTACTACAAGGAAAACGGCGTCTGGAAACTTCTGTAAAAATTTATGGGCGATCCAACGGTCGGATCAAAAGTTATGGCCCTTTCGAACCGGTACTCTAGTCTTGAGCGACGAGACATGCGCCTCTCCGAGTAGCGATTCCACATTTACTACAAGGAAAACGGCGTCCGGAAACTCCTGTAAAAATTTGAGGGCGATCCAACGGTCGGATCAAAAGTTATAGCCCTTTCAAACCGGTACTCTTGTGTCCAGCGACGAGACCTCCGCCTCACAGAGTAGCGCTTCCACATCTACTACAAGGAAAACGGCGTCCGGAAACTCCTGTAAAAATTTATGAGCGATCCAACGGTCGCATAAAAAATTAAGGCCCTTTCGAACCGGTACTCTGGTCTCGAGCGACGAGTCATCCGCCTCACCGAGTAGGGATTCCACATCTACTACAAGGAAAACGGCTTCCGGAAACTCCTGTAAAAATTTATGGGCGATCCAACGGTCGGATCAAAAGTATGGCCCTTTCGAACCGGTACTCTAGTCTTGAGCGATGAGACATTCGCCTCTCCGCGTAGCGATTCCACATCTACTACAAGGAAAACAGCTTCCGGAAACTCCTGTAAAAATTTGAGGGCGAGCCAACGGTCTGATCAAAAGTTATGGCCCTTTCGAACTGGTACTCTGGTCTCGAGCGACGAGACCCCTGCCTCACCGAGTAGCAATTCCACATCTACTACAAGGAAAACAGCTTCCGGAAACTCCTGTAAAAATTTATGGGCGATCTAACGGTCGGATCAAAAGTATGGCCCTTTCGAACCGGTACTCTAGTCTTGAGCGACGAGACATTCGCCTCTCCGAGTAGCGATTCCACATCTACTACAAGGAAAACGGCGTCCGGAAACTCCTGTAAAAATTTCAGGGCGATCCCACGGTTTGATCAAAAGTTATGGCCCTTTCGAACTGGTACTCTGGTCTCAAGTGAGGAGACCTCCGCCTCACCAAGTAGCAATTCCACATGTACTACAAGGAAAACAGCTTCCGGAACGTCCTGTAAAAATTTGAGGGAGATCCAACGGTCGGATCAAAAGTTATGGCCCTTTCGAACCGGTATTCTAGTCTCCAACGACGATTCCTCCGCCTCACAGAGTTGCGATTCCACATCTACTACAAGGAAAACAGCGTCCGGAAACTCCTGTAAAAATTTATGAGAGATCCAACGGTCGCATAAAAAATTATGGCCCTTTCGAACCGGTACTCTGGTCTCGAGCGACGAGTCATCCGCCTCACCGAGTAGGGATTCCACATCTACTACAAGGAAAAACAGCTTCCGGAAACTCCTGTCAAAATTTTAGGGTGATCCAACGGTCGTTTCCAAAGTTATAGCCCTTTCGAACCGGTACTCTGGTGTCCAGCGACGAGACCTCCGCCTCACAGAGTAGCGATTCCACTCCTACTACAAGGAAAATGGCCTCCGGAAACTCCTGGAAAAATTTGAGGGCGATCCAACGGTCCGATTTAAAGTTATGGCCCTTTCGAACCGCTACTAGGGTCACGAGTGACGAGACCTCCGCCTCACCGAGTAGTGATTCCACATCACCTATAAGGAAAATAGCTTCCGGAACCTCCTGTTAAAATTTGAGGGCGATCCAACGGTCGGATCCAAAGTTATGTCCCTTTCCAACCGGTACTATGTCTCGAGCGACGAGACCTCCGCCTCATCGAGTAGCGGTTCCAGATCCACTACAAGGAAAACGGTTGCGGAAACTCCTGTAAAAATTTGAGGACGATCCAACGGTCTGATAAAAAGTTATGTCCCTTTCGAACCGGTACTATGGTCTCGAGCGACGAGACCTCCGCATCACCGACTAGCGATTCCACATCTACTCCAAGGAAAACGGCTTCTAGAAACTCCTATAAAAATTTTGGTGCGATCCAACGGTCGGATCAAAAGTTATGGCCCTTTCAAACCTGTATTCTGGTCTCGAGCGACGAGACCTCCGTCTCACCGAGTAGCGATTCCATATCTACCACAAGGAAAACGGCCTCTGGAAACTCCTGTAAAAATTTGAGGGCGATCCAATGGTCGGATCAAAAGTTATGGCCCTTTCGAACCGGTACGCTGGTCTCAACCGTAGAGACCTCTGCCTCACCGAGTAGCGATTCCACATCTACTCCAAGGAAAACGGCTTCCGGAAACTCCTGTAAAAATTTGAGGGCGATCCAACGGTCTGATCAAAAGTTATTGCCCTTTCGAACCGGTACTCTGGTCTCAAACGACGAGACCTCCGCCTCACCGAGTAGCGCTTCCCATCTACTACAAGGAAAACGACGTCAGGAAACTGCTGTAAATATTTGTGGCCGATCCAACGGTCGGATCAAAAGTTATGGCCCTTTTGAACCGGTACTCTGGTCTCGAGCGACGAGACCTCCGCCTCACCGAGTAGCGATTCCACATGTACTACAAGGAAAACGACCTCCAGAAACTCATGTAAAAATTTAATGGCAATCCAACGGTCTGATCAAAAGTTACGGAACTTACAAACTGGTACTCTGGTCTCGAGCGACGAGACCTCCGCCTCTCCGAGTAGCGATTCCACATGTACTCCAAGGAAAACAGCTTCCGGAAACTCATGTAAACATTTGAGGGCGATCCAACGATCGGATCAAAAGTTATGGCCCTTTCGAACCGGTACTCTTGTCTCGAGCGACGAGACCTCCGCCTCACCGAGTAGCGATTCCACATGTATTCCAAGGAAAACAGCTTCCGGAAACACCTTTAAAAATTTGAGGGCGATCCAACGGTCGGATAAAAAGTTATGGCCCTTTCCAACCGGTACTCTGGTCTCGAGCGACGAGACTTGCGCCTCACCGAGTACGATTCCACATCTACTACAAGGAAAACGGCTTCCGGAAAATCCTGTAAAAATTTGAAGGCAATCTAACGGTCGGATCAAAAGTTATGGCCCTTTCGAACCGGTACTATGGTCTTGAGCGACGAGACCCCTGCCTCACCGAGTAGCGATTCCACATTTACTCCAAGAAAAACAGATTCTGGAACATCCTGTAAAAATTTGACGGCGATACAACGGTCGGATCAAAAGTTATGGCCCTTTCGAACCGGTACACTGGTCTCAACCGTAGAGACCTCCGCCTCACCGAGTAGCGATTCCACATATACTCCAAGGAAAACGGCTTCCGGAAACTCCTGTAAAAATTTGAGGGCGATCCAACGGTCTGATCAAAAGTTATTGCCCTTTCGAACCGGTACTCTGGTCTTAAGCGACGAGACCTCCGCCTCACCGAGTAGCGCTTCCAATCTACTACAAGGAAAACGACGTCAGGAAACTGCTGTAAATATTTGTGGCCGATCCAACGGTCGGATCAAAAGTTATGGCCCTTTTGAACATGTACACTGCTCCGGAGCGCAGAGACCTCCGCCTACCGAGTAGCGATTCCACATCTACTCCAAGGAAAACGGCTTCCGGGAACTCCTGTAAAAATTTGAGGGCGATCCAACGGTCTGATCAAAAGTTATTGCCCTTTCGAACCAGTACTCTGGTCTCAAGCGACGAGACCTGCGCCTCACCGAGTAGCGGTTCCACATCCACTATAAGGAAAACGGTTTCGGAAACTCCTGTAAAAATTTGAGGACGATCCAACGGTCTGATCAAAAGTTATGCCCTTTCGAACCGGTACTCTGGTCTCGAGCGACGAGACCTCTGCCTCACCGAGTAGCGATTCCACATCCACAACAAGGAAAACGGCCTCCGGAAACTCCTGTAAAAATTTGAGGGCTATCCAAATTTCGGATCAAAAGTTATGGCCCTTTGGAACCGGTACTATGGTCTCGAGCGATGAGACCTGCGCCTCACCGAGTAGCGGTTCCACATCCACTACAAGGAAAACGGTTTCGGAAACTCCTGTAAAAATTTGAGGACGATCCAATGGTCTGATCAAAAGTTATGTCCCTTTCGAACTGGTACTATGGTCTCGAGCGACGAGACATCCGCCTCACCGAGTAGCGATTCCACATCCATTACAAGGAAAACGACCTCCGAAAACTCCTGTAAAAATTTAAGGGCGATCCAAATTTCGGATCAAAAATTTATGGCCCTTTCGAACCGGGACGATGGACTCGAACGCAGAGACCTCCGCCTCACCGACTAGCGATTCCACATCTACTCCAAGGAAAACGGCTTCCAGAAACTCCTGTAAAAATTTTAGTGCGATCCAACGGTCGGATCAAAAGTTATGGCCCTTTTGGAACCGGTACTCTTGTCTCGAGCGACGAGACCTCCGCCTCACCGAGTAGCGATTCCACATGTACTCCAAGGAAAACAGCTTCCGGAAACACCTTTAAAATTTGAGGGCGATCCAACGGTCGGATCAAAAGTTATGCCCCTTTCCAACCGGTACTCTAGTCTCGAGCGACGAGACCTGCGCCTCACCGAGTACGATTCCACATCTACTAGAAGGAAAACGGCTTCCGGAAAATCCTGTAAAAATTTGAAGGCGATCCAACGGTCGGATGAAAAGTTATGGCCCTTTCGAACCGGTACTATGGTCTCGAGCGACGAGACCACCGCCTCACCGAGTAGCGATTCCACATCTACTACAAGGAAAACGGCTTCTAGAAAATCCTGTGCAAATTTGAATGCGATCCAACGGTCTGATCAAAAGTTATGGCCCTTTCGAACTGGTACTCTGGTCTCGAGCGACGAGACCCCTGCCTCACCGTGTAGCGATTCCACATTTACTCCAAGAAAAACAGCTTCTAGAAAATCCTGTAAAAATTTGACGGCGATACAACGGTCGGATCAAAAGTTATGGCCCTTTCCAACCGGTACTCGGGTTTCGAGCGACGAGACCTCCGCCTAACCGAGTAGCAATTCCACATCTACTAGAAGGAAAACGGCCTCTGGAAACTCCTGTAAAAATTTGAGGGTGATCCAACGGTCGAATCAAAAGTTATGGCCCTTTCAAACCGTTACTCTTGTCTCGAGCGACGAGACCTCTGCCTCACCGAGTAGCGATTCCACATCCACTACAAGGAAAACGGCCTCCGGAAAGTCCTGTAAAAATTTGAGGGCTATCCAAATTTCGGATCAAAAGTTATGGCCCTTTGGAACCGGTACTATGGTCTCGAGCGACGAGACCTGCGCCTCACCGAGTAGCGGTTCCACATCCACTACAAGGAAAACGGTTTCGGAAACTCCTGTAAAAATTTGAGGACGATCCAACGGTCTGATCAAAAGTTATGTCCCTTTCGAACTGGTACTATGGTCTCGAGCGACGAGACATCCGCCTCACCGAGTAGCGATTCCACATCCATTACAAGGAAAACGGCCTCCGAAAACTCCTGTAAAAATTTGAGGGCGATCCAAATTTCGAATCAAAAATTTATGGCCCTTTCAAACCGGTACGCTGGACTCGAACGCAGAGACATCCGCCTCACCGAGTAGCGATTCCACATCCATTACAAGGAAAACGGCTTCCGAAAAATCCTGTAAAAATTTGAAGGCGATCCAACGGTCGGATCAAAAGTTATGGCCCTTTCGAACCGGTACTCTATATTCGAGCGACGAGACATCCTCTCACCGAGTAGCAATTCCACATCTACTCCAAGGAAAACAGCCTCCGCAAACTCTTGTAAAAATTTAGGGGCAATCTAACGGTCGTATTAAAAGTTATAGCCCTTTCGAACGAGTACTCCGGTCCGGAGAGCAGAGACCTCCGGCTCCCCGAGTAGCGATTCCGTATCCATTCCAAGGAAAACGGCGTCTGGAAGTTCCTGTAAAAATTTAGGGGCCATCCAACGATCGGATCAAAAGTTATGGCCCTTTAGAACGAGTACTCTAGTATAGAGCGCAGAGACCTCCTGCTCCCCGAGTAGCGATTCCACATCTATTCCAACAAAAACAGCGTCTGGACACTCCTGTAAGAATTTTAGGGCCATCCAATGGTCGGATAAAAGTTATGGCCCTTTCGAACCGCTACACTGGTTCGGAGAGCAGAGAGCTTCGCCTGACCGAGTAGCGATTCCACATCTACTCCAAGGAAAATGGCGTCCGGAAACTCTTGCAAAATTTTGAGGACGATCCAATGTTCGAATCAAAAGTTATGGCCATTTAGTACCGGCACTCTAGGTCTGGAGTGAAGAGCCCTTGGCCTGACCGAGTAGCTAATCCACATCTACTCCAAGGCAAACGACGTCCGGAAACTCCTGTAAACATTTGGAGGCGATCCAACGGTCAGATCAAAGTTATGGCCCTTTCGAACATGTACACTGCTCCGGAGCGCAGAGACCTCCGCCTACCGAGTAGCGATTCCACATCTACTCCAAGGAAAACAACGTCCGAAAACTCTTGTAAAAATTTGAGGGCGATCCAACGGTCGGATCAAAAGTTATGGCCTTTTCAAACTGGTACTCTAGTCCAGAGCGCAGAGAGTTCCGCCTCACCGAGCAGCGATTACACATCTAGTCCAAAGAAAACAGCGTCCATAAACTCCTGTAAAAATTTAGGGACGATCCAACGGTCGGATCAAAAGTTATGACCCTTTCGAACCGCTAAACTAGTCTGAAGCGCAGAGAGCTTCGCCTGACCGAGTAGCTATTCCACATCTACTCCAAGGAAAACGGCGTCTAGAAACTCCTGCGAAATTTTGAGGACAATCCAACATTCGGATCAAAAGTTATGGCCCTTTAGTATCGGCACTCTAGGTCTGCAGCGAAGAGCCCTTGGCCTGACCGAGTAGCTAATCCATATCTACTCCAAGGCAAACGGCGTCCGGAAACTCCTGTAAACATTTGGAGGCGATCTAACAGTCAGATCAAAGTTATGGCCCTTTCAAACATGTACACTGCTCCGGAGCGCAGAGACCTCCGCCTACCGAGTAGCGATTCCACATCTACTCCAAGGAAAACAGCGTCCGGAAACTCCTGTAAAAATTTGAGGGCGATCCCACGGTCAGATCAAAAGTTGTGGCCCTTTCGAACCGCTACTCCGGTCTCGAGCGAAGAGACTTCCTCCTCACCTGGTAGCGATTCCACATTTACTACAAGGAAAACGGGGTCCGGAAACTCCTGTAAAAATTTCAGGGCGACCCAACGGTTGGATCAAAAGCTATGGCCTTTCGAACCCTTACTCTGGTCCGGAGCGAAGACACAACGGCCTCACCGAATAGGAAATCCACATCTACTCCAAGGAAAATGGCGTCCGGAAACTCTTGTAAAAATTTAAAAGCGATCCAACGGTCGGATAAAAAATTATGACCCTTTCGAATTGGTACTCTTGTAAGGAGAACAGAGACCTCGGCCTCACTGAGTAGCGATTGGACATCTAATACAAGGAAAATGGCGTCTGGAAACTCTTGTAAAATTTTGAGGGCAATCCAACGGTCGGATCAAAAGTTATGGCCTTTCCGAATCGCTACACTGGTCTAGAGCGCAGAGAGCTTCGCCTCACCGAGTAGCGATTCCAAATCCACTCCAAAGGAAAACGGCGTGCGGAAACTCCTGTAAAAATTTGAGGGCGACCCATCGGTGGGATCAAAAGTTATGGCCCTTTCAAACCAGTGCGCTGGTGTCGAGCGACGAGATGTCCTCTCACCGAGTAGTGATTCCACATCTACTCTAGGGAAAACGGCGTCCGGAAACTCCTGTAAAAATTTGGGGGCAATCCAATGGTCGGATCAAAAGTTATGGCCCTTTCGAACGAGTAGTCTAGTCCGGAGCGCAGAAACATCCGCTCAACGAGTAGCAATTCCACATCTACTCCAAGGAAAATGGCGTCCGCAAACTCCAGTAAAAATTTGGTGGCGATCTAACGTTCGGATCAAATGTTATGGCCCTTTCGAACCGGTACGTTAGTTCGGAGCGCAGAGAGCTGTGCCTCACCAAGTAGCGATTTCACATCTACTCTATGGAAAACGGAGTCCGGAATCTCCTGTAGAAATTTCAGGGCGACCCAACGGTAGGATCAAAACTTATGGCCCTTTCGAACCATTACTCTGGTCTCGAGCGAAGAGTTCTCCGCCTCATCGAGTAGCGATTCCACATCTACTCCAAGGAAAACGGCATTCAGAAACTCCTGTAAAAATTTAGAAGCGATCCAACAGTCGAATCAAAAGTTATAGCCTGTTCAAACTGGTACTTTGGTGTGGAGCGAATTGTCCATGGCCCAACCGAGTAGCGATTCTACATCTAGTCCAAGGAAAACGGCGTCCGGAAACTCCTGTAAAAATTTGGGGGCGATCCAACGGTTGAATCAAAAGTTATGGCCCTCTCGAACCGGTACTCTAGTCTCGAGCGATGGGACGTCCTATCACCGAGTAGCGATTCGACCCCCACACCAAGGAAAACGGCATCCGTAAACTCCTGTAAAAATTTGGGGGCGATCCAACGGTCGGATCAAAAGTTACGGCCCTTTCAAATGAGTACTCTAGTCCGGAGTGCCGAGACGTCCGCTCATCGAGTAGCAATTCCACTTCTACTACAAGGAAAACGGTGTCCGCAAACTCCTGTAAAAATTTCAGGGCGACCAATTGGTGGGATCAAAAGTTATGGCCCTTTCGAACCGTTACTCTCGTCTTGAGCGAAGAGTCCTCTGCCACACCGAGTAGCAAATCCACATCTACTCCAAGGAAAATGGCGTCCGGAAACTCCTGTAAAATTTTGGGGGCGATCCAACAGTCGGATCAAAAGTTATGGCCCTTTTGAATTGGGACTCTGGTCTGGAGCGCAGAGACCTCCGCCTCACCGAGTAGCGATTCCACATCTACTTCAAGGAAATCGGCGTCCGGAAACTCCTGTAAAAATTTATGGGTAATCCAACGGTGGGATCAAAAGTTATGGCCATTTCGAACCGGTACACTGGTCCGGAGCACAAAGACCTCCACCTCATCGAATATCTATTCCACATGTTCTCCAAGAAATACAGTGTCCGGAATCTCCTGTAAAAATTTGAGCGGTCGGATCAAAAGTTAGAGCCCTTCCGAACTGGCACCCTCGTCTGGAGCGAAGAGCTATTGGCCTGACCGACTAGCAATTCCACATCTACTCCAAGGAAAACGGCGTCCGGAAACTCCTGTAAAAATTTGAGGGCGACCCAACGGTGGGATCAAAAGTTATGAACCTTTCGAACCGTTACTCTGGTCTCGAGCGAAGAGTCCTCCGCTTCACCGAGTAGCGATTCCACATCCAGTCCAAGGAAAACGGCATCCGGAAACTCTCGTAAAATTTTCAGGGCGACCCAATGGTCAGATCAAAGTTATACCCTTTCAAACCATTACTCTGGTCTCGAGCGAAGATTCCTTCGCCTCATTGAGTAGCGATTCCTCATCCACTCCAAGGAAAACAGCGTCCAGAAACTCCTGTAAACAGTTGGGGGTGATTCGACGGTCGGATCAAAAGTTATGGCCCTTTCGAACAGGTACTCTGGTCCGGAGCGCGGAGACCTCCGGCTCATCGAGTAGCGATTCCACATCTATTCCAAGGATAACAGAGTCCGGAAACTCATGTAAAAATTCGGAGGCGATCCAACGGTCGAATAAAATGTTCTGGCCCTCTCGAACCGGCACTCTAGTCTCGAGCGTAGAGACATCCGCCTCATCAAGTAGTGATTCCAGTTTTACTCCAAGGAAAATGGCGTCCGGAAACTCCTGTAAAAATTTGAGGGCAACCCAGCGGTGGGATCAAAACTAATGGCCCTTTCGAACCGTTACTCTGGTCTCGAGCGAAGAGTCCTCCGCCTCACCGAGTATCAATTCCTCATCTAGTCAAAGGAAAACGGCATCCGGAAACTTCTGTAAAATTTTCAGGGCGGCCCAAAGGTTGGATAAAAAATTATGGCCCTTTCGAACCGTTACTCTGGTCTCGAGCGAAGAGTCCTCCACCTCACCGGGTAACGATTCCTCATCTAGTCCAAGGAAAACGGCGTCCGGAAACTCCTGTAAAAATTTGGGGGCGATCCAATTAAAAAAAATGTTATGGCCTTCTCGAACCGACACTCTAGTCTCGAGCGTAGAGACATCCACCTCATCGAGTAGTGATTCCAGTTCTACTCCAAGGAAAACGGCGTCCGGAAACTCCTGTAAAAATTTCAGGGCGACCAAACGGTGGGATCAAAAGTTATGGCCCTTTTGAACCATTACTCTGGTCTCCATCGAAGAGTCCTCCACCTCACCGAGTAGCGATTCCTCATCTAGTCCAAGGAAAACGGGGTTCCGAAACTCCTGTTAAAATTTAGAGGCGATCAAACGGTCAATTCAAAAGTTATGGCCATCTCGAACCGGCACTTTAGTCTCGAGCGTGGGACATCTGCCTCACCGAGTAGGGATTCCAGTTCTACTCCAAGGAAAACGACGTCCGGAAACTCCTGTAAAAATTTCAGGGCGACCCAACTGTCGAATTAAAAGTTATGGCCCTTTCGAACCATTCCTCTGGTCTCGAGCGAAGAGACCTCCACCTCACCGAGTACCGATTCCACATCTAGTCCAAGGAAAACGGCGTCCGGAAACTCCTGTAAAAATTTCAGGGCGATCCAACGGTTGGATCAAAAGTTATGGCCCTTTCGAACCAGTACTCTGGTCTAGAGCCAGAGACCTACGCCTCACCGAGTAGCAAATCCACATCTACTCCAAGGAAAACGGCATCAGGAAACTCCTGTAAAAAATTGGGGGTGAGCCAACAGTCGGATCAAAAGTTATAGCCCTTTCGAACCAGGACTCTAGCCCGGAGCGCTGAGACCTGCGACTTACCGAGTAGCAATTCCACATCTACTCCACGAAAAACGGCATCCGGAAACTGCTGTAAAAATTTAGGGGCGAGCCAACGGTTGGATCAACAGTTATGGCCCTTTCGAACCGCTACTCTTGTCCGTAGCATAGAGACCTCGACCTCACCGTGTAGCGATTCCACATCTACTCCACGGAAAACAGCATCCGCAAACTCCAATAAAAATTTAGGGACGAACCAACTGTCGGAGCAAGAGTTATGGACCTTTCGAACCGCTATGCTGGTCTGGAGCGCAGAGACGTCCACCTCTTCGAGTAGCGATTCCACATCAACTCCAAGAAAAACGACGTCCGAAAACTTCTGTAAACATTTGAGGGCGATCCAACGGTCGAATCAAAAGTTATGGCCCTTTCGAACCGGAACTCTAGTCTGGAGCGCAGAGACTTCCATTCACAGAGTAGCGATTCCACATTTATTCCAAGAAAAACGGCGTTCGAAAACTCCTGTAAAAATTTCAAGGCGACCCAACGATCGGATCAAAAGTTATGACCCTTTCAAACCGTTACTCTAGTCTATAGCACAGAGATCTCAGCCTCACCGAGTAGCGATTCAACATCTACTCCAAGGAAAACAGCAACCGGAAACTCCTGTAAAAAATTAAGGGTGAACCAACAGTTGGATCAAAAGTTATGCCCCTTTCGAACCGGTACCCTGGTCCGGAGCACAGAGACATTGGCCTCACTGAGTAGCAATACCACATCTACTCTACGTAAAACGTCGTTCGGAAACTCCTGTAAAAATTTCAGAGTGGCCTAACAATCGGATCAAAAGTTATGGCCCTTTCGAACCGGTACACTGGTCCGGAGGGCAGAGACCTCCGCCTCACCTAGTGGCGATTCAACATCTACTCCTAGGAAAACGGCGTCCGCAAACTCTTGTAAAAATTTGAGGGCGATCCAACGGTCGGATCAAAAGTTATTGCCCTTTCGAACCGGTACGCTGGTCTAGAGCACAGAGACCTCCGCCTAACCGAGTAGCGATTCCACATCTACTCCTAGGAAAACAGCGTCCGCAAACTCTTGTAAAAATTAGGCGGCGATCCAACGGTCGGATCAAAAGTTATGACCCTTTCAAACCGTCACTCTGGTTCGGAGCACATAGACATCGGCTCACAGAGTAGCGATTCCACATCAACTCTACGTGAAACGTCGTCCGAAAACTCCTGTAAAAAATTGGGAGCGATCCAACAGTCGGATCAAAAGTTATGGCTCTTTCGAACTGGTACGCTAGTCTGGAGTGTAGAGACCTTCGCCTCACCGAGTTGCGATTCAACATCTACTCCGGGGAAAAACAGCATCCGGAAACTCCCATAAAAATTTGACGGCGATCCAACAGTCGGATCAAAAGTTATGGCCCTTTCGAACTGGTACTCTAGTCTGGAGCACAGAGAACTCGGCCTCACCGAGTAGCGATTCCATATCTAATGCGAGGAAAACGGCGTCCAGAAACTCCTGTAAAAATTTCAGGGGACCTAACGGTCGGATCAAAAGTTATGGCACTTTCGAACTGGGATTCTGGTTCGGAATGGAGAGACGTTGGCCTCACTGAGTAGCGATTCCACATCTACTCCAAGGAAAACGGCGTTCGGAAACCCCTGTAAAAATTTGTGGGCGATCCAATGGTCGGATCAAAAGTTATCGCAATTTCGAATCGGGACTCTGGTTTAAAGCGAGGAGACTTCTGTTCACCGAGTAGCGATTCCAAATCCACACCAAGGAAAACGGCATCCGGAAACTCCTGTAAAATTTTTAGGGCGACTCAACGGTCGGATCAAAAGTGATGGCCCTTTCGAACCGGTGCTCTAGTCTGAAGCGCATAGACCTCGGCATCACCGAGTAGCGATTCCACATCTACTCCAAGGAAAACGGCGTCCGCAAACTCCTGTAAAAGTTTAAGGGCGACTCAACGGTCGAATCAAAAGTTATGGCCTTTTTGAACAATTACTCTGGTCTGGAGCACAGAGACCTCGGCGTCACCGATTAGCGATCCACATCTACTCCAGGAAAAACGGAGTCGGGAAACTCCCGTAAAAATTTGATGGCTATCCAACGGTCGGATCAAAAGTTATGGCCCTTTCGAACCGGTACTCTGGTATGGAGCGCAGAGACCTCCTCGTCACCAAGTAGTTCCACATCTGGTCTAGGGAAAATGACGTTCAGAAACTCCTGTAAAAATTTGAGGGCGATTCAACGGTCCCATAAAAAATTATGGCCCTTTCGAATCGGTACTCTGGTCTGGAGCGCAGAGACCACCGCCTCACCGAGTGACGATTCCAAATCTACTCCTGGGAAAACAGCGTCTGGAAACTCCCGTAAAAATTTGAGGGCGATCCAACGGTCGAATCAAAAGTTATGGCCCTTTCGAACTGTACACTGGTCCAGAGCGTAGAGACCTCGGCGTCACCGTGTAGCGATTCCACAACTACTCCAGCAAAAATGGAGTCTGGAAACTCCCGTAAAAATTTAAGGGCGATCCAACGGTCGGATCAAAAGTTATGGCCCTTTCGAACCGGTACTCTAGTATGGAGCGCAGAGACCTCCGCCTCACTAAGTAGAAATTCCACGTCTACTCCAGGGAAAACGGCGTCCGAAAACGTCTGTAAATATTTGAGGGCAATCCAACAGTCGGATCAAAAGTTATGACCCTTTCAAACCGCTACTCAAGTTCGGAGCACATAGACATCGGCCTCACCGAGTAGCGATTTCACATCTACTCTACGTAAAACGTTGTCCAAAAACTCCTATAAAAAATTGGGGACGATCCAACGGTCGGATCAAAAGTTATGGCCCTTTCGAACCAGTACGCTGGTCCGGAGTGCAGAGACCTTCTCCTCATCGAGTTGCGATTCCACATCTACTCCAGGGAAAACGGTGTTCGGAAACTGCTGTAAAAATTTTAGGGAGATCGAACGGTAGAATCAAAAGCCCTTTCGAATCGCTTCTCCGGTCTCTAGCGACGAGACCTCCTCCTCACTCAATAACGATTTCACATCTACTCCAAGCAAATCAGCTTGCAGAAACTCCTATAAAAATTTGGGGGCGATCCAACGGTCGGATCAAAAGTTATGGCTCTTTCAAACCGGGACTCTGGTTCGGAGCGCAGAGACCTCAGCCTCACCGAGTAGCGATTCCACATGTACTCGAAGTCAAAACGGCGTCCGGAAACCCCTGTAAAAATTTCAGGGTGATCCAACGGTCGGATCAAAAGTTATGGCCCTTTCGAACCGGTAATCTGGTATGGAGTGTAGAAACCTTCGCCTCACCGAGTAGCCATTCCACATATACTCAATAGAAAACGGCGTCCGGAAACTCCTATAAACATTTGAGGGTGATCCAACGGTCGGATAAAAAGTTATGACCCTTTCAAACCGGTACTGTGGTCCGGAGCTCAGAGACATCGGCCTTACCGAGTAGCGATTCCACATCTACTATATGTAAAACGTCGTCCGAAAACTCCTGTAAAAAATTAGGGGCGATCTAACGGTCTGATCAAAAGTTATGGCCGTTTCGAACCGGTAAGCTAGTATGGTGTGCAGAGACCTTCGCCACACCAAGTTGCGATTCCACATCTACTCCAGGGAAAACGGTGTCCGGAAACTCCCGTTAAAATTTGACGGTAATCCAACGGTCGGATCAAAAGTTATGGCCTTTTCGAACCGGTACTGTGGTCTGGAGCGCAAAGACCTCGGCCTCACTGAATAGCGATTCCATATCTACTGCAAGGAAAACAGCGCCCAGAAACTCCTGTAAAAAAGTGGTGGCGATCCAATGATCGGATCAAAAGTTATAACACTTTCGAACCGCGACTCTGGTCTGGAGCGCCGAAACGTCCGTTCACCGAGTAGCGATTCCACGTCTACTCCAAGAAAAACGACGCCCGGAAACTCCTGTAAAAATTTCAGGGTGACCCAACGGTCGGATCAAAAGTTATGGCCCTTTTAAACCGGTACTCTGGTCGGGAGCGCAGAGACCTCGGCCTCACCTTATAGCGATTCCACGTCTACTCCAAGGAAAACGGCGTCCGGAAACTCCAGTAAAAATTTTAGGGCGATCCTACAGTTGGATCAAAAGTTATGGTCATTTCGAACCGGTACTCTGGTCTGGAGCGCATAGACCTCGGCATCACGGAGTAGCAATTCCACATCTACTCCAAGGAAAACGGCGTCCGCGAACTCCTGTTAAAATTTCAGTGCGACGCAACGGTCAGATTAAAAGTTATGGCCCTTTCGAACTGTTACTTTGGTCTGGAGCACAGAGACCTCGGCGTCACCGTGTAGCGATTCCACAACTACTCCAGCAAAAACGGAGTCTGGAAACTCCCGTAAAAATTTGATGGCGATCCAACGGTCGGATCAAAAGTTATGGCCCTTTCGAACCGATACTCTGGTTTGGAGCACAGAGACCTCCGCCTCACCGATTAGCAATTCCACATCTACTCCAGGGAAAATGGAGTCCGGAAACTCCTGTAAAAATTTGAGGGCGATCCAACGGTCGGATCAAAAGTTATGACCCTTATGAACCGGTACGCTAGTCTGGAGCGTAGAGACGTTCGTTCACCGAGTAGCGATTCCACATCTACTCTAAGAAAAACGGCGTCCGGAAACTGCTGTAAAAATTTTTGGGGACCCAAAGGTCATATCAAAAGTTATGGCATTTTTGAACCGACACTTTGGTCTAGAGCAAAGAGCCCTTGGTCTGACAGAGTAGTGATTCCATTTCTACTCCAAGGAAAACAGCGTCTAGAAACTCTTGTAAAAATTTGAGGGCGATCCAACGATTGGATCAAAAGTGATGGCCCTTTCGAACTGGTACTCTGGTCTCGAGCGAAGAGAACTCCACCTCATCGAGTAGCGATTCCACATCTACTCCAAGGAAAACGACGTCTGGAAACTTGTGTTAAAATTTGAGGGCGATCCAACGGTCGGATCAATAGTTGTGGCCCTTTCGAACCGGTACTCTCGTTCTGGAGCGCAGAGACCTGCACCTCACTGAGTAGTGATTGCACATCTACTCCAAGGAAAACAGCGTCTGGAAATTCCTGTTAAAATTTGAGGGCGATTCAACGATTGGATCAAAAGTTGTGGACCTTTCGAACCGGCACTTTGGTCTGGAGCGAATAGGCCCTGGCATGACAGAGTAGCGATTCCACATCTACTCGAAGGAAAAAGTGTCTGGAAACTCCTGTAAAAATTTGAGAGCGATCCGACAGTCGGATCAAAGTTATGGCCCTCTGGAACCAGTACTGTGGGCTGGAGCAAAGAGACCTCCGCCTCACCTAGTAGCGATTCCACATCTACTCTAAGGATAACAGCTTCCGGAAACTCTTGTAAAAATTTATGGGCGATCAACGATCGGATCAAAAGTTATGGATCTTTCGAAGCGGTACACTTGTCAGGAGCACAGAGACCTCCGCATCACCATGTAGCGATTCCACATCTACTCCAAGGAAAACAGCGTCTGGAAACTCCTGTAAAAATCTGGTGGCGATCCAATGGTCGGATCAAAAGTTATGGAACTTTAGAACCTGTATTCTGGTCCGGAGAGCAGAGACCTCCGCCTCACCGAGTAGCGATTCCACATCTACTCCAAAGACAACGGTGTCCGGAAACTCCTGTAAAACTTTGAGGGCGATACAACGGTCGGATCAAAAGTTATGGCCCTTTCGAACCGGTATGGTGGTCTCGAACGACGAGACCTCCATCTCACCGAGTAGCGATTCCAAATCTACTCCAAGGAAAACGGCATCTGAAAACTGCTGTAAAAATTTGAGGGCGATCCAACGATCGGATCAAAAGTTATAGCCCTTTCGAACTGACACTCTAATCTGGAGCGAAGAGCCCTTGGCCTAACTGAGTAGCGATTCCACATCTACTCCAAGGAAAACGGCGTCCGGAAACTCCTGTAAAAATTTGAGGGCAATCCAACGGTCGCATCAAAACTTCTGGACCTTTCTAATCGGCACTCTGGTCTGGAGCGAGGAGCCCTTGACCTGACAGAGTAGCGATTCCACATCTACTCCAAAGAAAACAGCATCCGGAAACTCCTGTAAAACATTGAGGGCGATCTAATGGTTGGATCAAAAGTGATGGCCCTTTCGAACTGGTACTCTGGTCTCGAGCGAAGAGACCTCCGCCTCACCGAGTAATGATTCAACATCTACTCTACATAAAACGTCGTCCGGAAACTCCTATAAAAATTTCAGGGTGGCCCAACAATCGGATCAAAAGTTATGGCCCTTTCGAACCGGTACTCTGGTCCGAAGGGCAGAGACCTTCGCCTCACCTTGTAGCGATTCAACATCTACTCCTACGAATGGCATCCGCAAACTCGTAAAAATTTAGGGGCGATCCAACAGTCAGATTAAAAGTTATAGCCCTTTTGAACCGGTACGCTGGTCTAGAGCGCAGAGACCTCCGCGTCACCGAGTAGCGATTCCACATCTACTCCTAGGAAAACGACGTCCGAAAACTCCTGTAAAAATTTGAGGGAGATCCAATTGTCGGATCAAAATTTGAGGGCCCTTTCGAACCGGCAATCTGGTGTGGACCGAAGAGCCCTTGGCCTAACCGAGTAGCAATTCCACATCTACTTCAAGGCAAACGTCGTCCGGAAACTCCTATAAAATTTTGAGGGAGATCCAACGATCAAATCAAAAGTTATGGCCCTTTCGAACCGGTACTCTCGTTTGGAGCGAAGAGACCTCAGCCGCACCGAGTAGCGATTCCACATCAACTCAAGGAAAACGGCGTCCGAAAACTCCTGTAAAAATTTGAAGGCGATCCAACAATCTGATCGAAAGTTATGGCCCTTTCGAACCAGTACGCTAGTCTCGAGCGAGGAGACTTACACCTCACCGAGTAGCGATTCCACATCTACTCTAAGGAAACAACGAACTGAAACTCCTGTAAATATTTGAGGGAGATCAAACGATCGGATCAAAAGTTATGGCTCTTTTGAATCGGTACTCTCGTCTGGAGCGAAGAGATCTCCGCCGCACCAAGTAGCGATTCCACATCTACTCCAAGGAAAATGGCGTCCGGAAACTCCTGTAAAAATTTAAGGGCGATCCAACGGTCGGATCGAAAGTTATGGCCCTTTCCAACTGGTACGCTGGTCTCGAGCGAGGAGACTTCTGCCTCACCGAGTAGCGATTCCACATCTACTCTAAGGAAACAGTGTCCTAAAACTCCTGTAAAACTTTGAGGAAGATCCAACGATAGGATCCAAAGTTATGGCCCTTTCGAACTGGTACTCTGGTCTGGAGGGAAGAGACCTTCGCTTTGTCGAGTAACGATTCCACATCTACTCAAAGGAAAACGGCGTCTGAAAACTCCTGCAAAAATTTAAAGGCGATCCAATGGTCGGATCCAAAGTTATGGCCCTTTCGAACCGGCACTATGGTTTGGAGCGCAAAGCCCTCCGCCGCACCGATAACGATTCCACATCTACTCCAAGGAAAACAGCGTCCGGAAACTCCTGTAAAAATTTGAATGCAATCCAACGATCGGATCGAAAGTTATGGCCCTTTCAAACCGGTATGCTGGTCTTGAGCGAGGAGACTTCTACCTGACCGAGTAGTGATTCCACATCTACTCTAAGGAAACAGCGTCCTGAAACTCCTTCAATTCCTGCTTTAGCTTTCTAAGTTTGCAGCACAATTGATACATTGGACAAACCCCCAAATTTTGATCCCATACTTTCTTCACAACGGGCATGAACTTGTCATGATTCATCCATATATCGAAGAATCTGAATGGTTTCTTTATTTCTCTCCCTTTGATACCACCTCTCCTTTTGAATCATCATTTTCTTTTGCTATAACACCTCATCACAATACATGAAATCCCTTCGGTTTCTAGGCTGCCAAAAACCTTCCCGATGGCCTATGGTCTCATCCTTAAAACCACCATCACCAATATCATCAATGTCCTCCTCAGAATCCGCATAATCAACCCACCTTGGCCTTTCAGCCCCACTGCCATTATTTGATTTCGGTTCAGCCCCAAACTTTCTCACATCTTGGTTACATGTTCCAGCCATGTTACCATGTTTTCCCACCTTCTCAAGTCTGTCATAGACGTTCCCTGTCACGAAATTCATTCTTTCCATCATCTTCGTCATGACTTGCATTTGGAATTTAAGTTCTAAATCGTGAGGGGGTGGTGTGTTTTTTTGATCTGACATGATAATACCTGCAAAAATTGGTTAGTAGTAAAAAAATAAAATCCTCACATCGCTCGTGTTTCGCTCAAACACTCTTAATATCCTCACACGCTCACACCTCTCGTCTCACCTTCTTGTGGAACTCAAACCAACACCAAATAGAACCAACTTCGCAGCGCAATCCAAATATGTATATATGACTCAAGAAGCAATAAAAACCAGAAAACAAGGAAAAACAAAACTGTGATAATAGTCTCGCGAGTAGCAAGTGAATCTATTCGAAATATGAATGAAACTGAAGACTCGAATAAAAACAGAAACGAAATATGCAAAATGATGAAATGACACGACCAAAAGATTGATGTCTTCTCCCAAGTGTAGGAGTGTCGAAGTAATAAATAACCCGGCAAGACCGGGGTCGAACCACAGGGAGGTTAATTGTATAAATTATAGAAAACAACAATGATATAACAACAATAGTAACAACAACAACAACAACAACAACAACAACAACAACAACAATAATAATACTAGTAGTAGTAGTAGTAGTAGTAGTAGTAGTAGTAGTAGTAGTAGTAGTAGTAGTAGTAGTAGTAGTAAAAATAGTAATAGTAATAATAATAATAATAATAATAATACCAATAATACTATTAATAATGACAATAATAAAGATGATGAAGAAGAAGTTGATGAGAACTTCGAGATGGAGGATTAACGTAAGGATTAAACAATGATAACAACAAATGTCAAGGTTAGAGGATCCACTAATGGTATTTCAAACAAGTATAGTATAAACTCTTTTTATTACTCAAATGGAAACCACACATAAAGGAGGTTCCAATCATATTATAAATTGTTAACATGATTACATTAGGTATCTTATTTGAATAATGCTAATACTTGTAAATGTTGTCAGACATTCATGATTATAACTTATGTTAACAACAAATCAAGTTTCTTTCATATCACAGGTGTCGGTTATATCATACAGTATGAGCTATGAAAGTGCCAAGTATTTGTTGTACCAAGTGTTATACAACATAAATCTAGATTAACCATTTAACAAGCAAAGTATTAAAAGTGAACAAGATAACAAATATAAAGCATATTAGTATCCAACATTAAGGTCCATGTTAAGTTTATATTATACTTATTCTTACACTATTAGTGTAACCTTTCACCTTGACATAATTAACTTAGTTAAATATAATGAAAGAAAGAAACATAAATAAACAAGGAAAGGAAATGAAAAGCATAAGCAAGAGATTAATTTAAGCAAAACTTAAGCATTTTACAAAATATAAAGAGAGAGCAAGAGCATGATCTTGATCTGAAACCAAGATGCCTAAATACATGACAAATGCCTCCTTTTATAGGCCAAAATTCGGAACTATTGATTTGTTGACTAATTGATGAATGGGTGGCCACATCTTGACTTGGTGACAATTCTTATCTTCTTGTCTGCCAAAAACATCATTGATAATGTCATAATTTGAACAGACTTCACCATAAAAGTTCTAAGAAATTGTCTCATCTTTCCAGGGTAAAAATTGGAGATCATTTGGACTTCTAGAACTCGAGATATGGGCTGAACACTGAATAGTGTCTGGGCTGCAGGACAGATTCGGACTTCTTCGTTGTTGCTACAATTTGGACTTGCAAACGGCCTTGTTAAATCTTGGGCTCCTCATAAAAGTTGTTGGCCTATATCTCACCTTTCCATCCATATAAAGTAGACCTAAATTCGAGATCTACAACTCCAGATATGACCTGATTACCGAATAATGTTCTAGTTTGGACTGCACCAACATCTCTTTTCTAAGTTTGGTCATCTCTTTGTCCTTTCAATTTCAGTACTTCAACTCATCAATCAATTCTTTCATTTATGTGATAGGCCTGCATTTAAGATGAACATTTACCATAAATTAAAGGTATCTTATATTATTAGATATGTTATTATAAAACATGTTTTAGTTAAGGAGTTATTGATACTTCAAGTGCAAAATGATGATATAAAACCTTGATAAAAATACACTTTTAAGTACTTATCATGAAACAACACCCAAATATGTTGGATATGTTGAAAATATATTGCAAGAAACAGAAACAACAGAAAGAAAGCGAATTTCAAAAGTTGACGCAAAACAGACTCATTTACGACAAGTTAAGTCTGAATCT
>Ga0325404_1000328_pt1 | contig 46832 bp, 36 predicted proteins | sample PopdelMetagenome_18_FD_205664 | JGI IMG/M metagenome (GOLD analysis project Ga0325404, IMG submission 205664) | Populus deltoides microbial communities from Bellville, Georgia, United States - Xylem-Control-R1 | ecosystem: Host-associated > Plants > Phyllosphere > Stem > Wood/Secondary xylem...
CTAAAGCAATGATAATATTTCTTAAAAAAACAAGGAAGCCAAAGTTAATCGTTTCATCAATTATTATGTAACTATACTATCTTTTATTTTAATTTTATTGATTTGTTTAAAACATTTTTAAAGTTTTGATCAAACTAAAATGTCAATGTAAGTATTGTACTAGTTTAGATGCCCACGTTGATAAGTCAAATAAAAAAAATATTCAAGTCATTTAGAATTATTTTATATTATTATTAAACTTGGTTTCAAAAATCAACTTCGAAATCTCTTAATTCAACTCCTTGTCTAACTCGAATTTAAAATAAACATGTAAGATTTACTCTAATATAACATAGTCGACTTGGTTAACCCAAAAAAACCCTAGATGATCAATAAAATTTTTTTAAGGATGAAAGTGAGAAAAAATAAAGAAATTAAAAGAGAAAAAATCTATTGACCTAACTCTTTGCCTAACCCTAGATTAAAAATTAAACTTGTGGGATTTATCCTGACATGATCCTATCGACTTAGCTGGTTTAAAAACAATCTAGATAACTAATTAAAAAAAATTAAGAATGAATTCGAGAAAAAAAAACTCAAGGTAAAAATGGGGAAAATAAAAAAATAAAACAAAAGAAGATGTTTTCCTACTAATATTAATAGTGAAGTTGATATGTATGACTCTAAATCTTTTTAGTTTATAAGTATGATGGGTTAAGAACGATTTAAAAAACTTATTTTATATTATTTAATTTTTTATATGTATTTGGTAATGCGATGCGGATTTTTAAAAATATTTTCAATTGAAAATATATTAAAATATATTTTTATATTTTTTAATATCAGCACATCAAAACAATCAGAAAACACTTTAAAAAGTTAATTTGATGTTTTTTCAGATAAGAAGAAGTTTGCAAAGTACTTTAAAAAGCGAATTGAAATGCATTACTATACACACCCTTCATGTTGTGCATAAATAGGAAACTAATGGAAGAAAAAACATTAATTTGATTTGGTACAATCTAAGTAAGGTAATATTTAGATTTTTACATAAAATTTTCTACTATCTAGTTTTACGCTATCGAGCATAACTTTCAACTAAACTATTGGATTGCGATGAGATTCTTATAGGATTTTATAGATATATTTTTCTATATTGGGTTAATATTTCAAGTTAATCGGAGTTTGGGAAGGAATTATTTCAGATGGTCGAAGTTATTAGACGAATCGTGTCAAATCTTTCTATCTAAACCTTTATCTATTGTTCGGAATATATCTAGAGCTAAAAATAGAATTATGCTAAGATTCCAATTGAGTTGGAAAAGTAGACATTCATACATTTCTGGCAATATATGGTAGGTATGCAAATTCATAGAGACGGGGAGAATAATGTGTTTGAAGTAAGAACTGAAATCTGCCAAAAATATATGAAAATTGAAGAAATATTGTTTCCTTATGTATTATGGATTCCAGTCAATAAAAGGATTGTTTAATGCTTTTGAAAGCATGTATGACAGCTATTGACTTAACTATTCTACAAGGATTTCATGTCAAACAAGAAAATATTTATGAAAGCAATTATTATCCATAGTTTGCAAGAATTCCATATCCATGACAAAATGTACGTGATGGCAATAAAGTTTTGGATTCTTTTGTTATTCTTTTTCTTATTTTACATGGTATCCTTACACAATTTAAGATATTTTTAGGACATACTTTCAGCTAGATAAATAAAAAAAAACCTCAGTATTCAAGACAATTTCTTTCAAGCAAGGAAAGAGGATTAATGAACGACACAAAGGAACATTCTTTCATCTACAAGTTTCAGATTCAGCTACAAGGGATCCGATACAGGGAGATACGATTTTAAAGTTGTTTTTATAACTTATATTAATTTGAATATTCATTAAGGTTTATTTATTGTTTTAATTAATATTTATGATAATTATATTTTAGTTTTTGGGCTTTTATTTATGTTGGGTTTGTTTTGGCCCCAAAATCAATGTTTAGATTTGTTTTAGGCATTAAGCTTGTGTTTAGTTGAATTTTAATTAAGGCCCATTGGTTTGCAACCCAATATGGGACCATTAGGGTAATTATATTAGAACTATATTATGTTTTGTTTTGCTGCAAATTTGGGGTAGCCTTTAGACATTAATGAAATTTAGTTTTGCTTGAACAAACTTCTTTTTCTTTGTTGGGACGAAGAGTAAATTCGACTTATCAAGGTATAATTGTTCTTATAGCGTTAATCGCAATAATCCAATACCTCTGATTCTTAGTTACAGGCTAACTTTGAGTCAAGGTTCAACCAAACCTAATTATTCAGCTTTCTTAAGGAAATTATCATTTTTGTTGTGGGTTACGTAACCATGTGATCACGAGGTTGGCATCATGATTTATAAAAATTAATATTTTTTCACAATTTAATTAATGTTGGTCATTATGTTTTAATTAAATATGACCTAGGAATTATATATTAATATTAACATATGTTATAATATTATTATTAGTATTGTATTGATGGTACAATTGTTAATCCTAAGTTTTTAACTAGTTGGTGCTTATATATAGTTATGGACTAGATCCTTGGGTTGGGCTTCGCAATGGATAAGATTGATTTTTTTAACGTAAAAAAAATATATAGACATTGCTAATGTTTTTTAGTAGAAAAAAAAAACTATGCGAAGATTTACCTAATGTGACCTGATGGTTCTAAAGACATCCCAAATGATCGGTAAAAACATAGTTTGATTACAAAAACTCAAGACAATATCTTCTTATAGATATTGAGAGGGAAACAAATTTGATTGACCTAAATTAACCTACCAAATCCGCAATCTAAGTTATGAAATCATGGTAATCCTATATAAAACAAATCAAAACTAATTATGAAACTCAATTCCTAAATAACCCAATATTAAAGGATTAAATTGAAGAAGAAAAACTAATTTAAAAAATGACATAAATCAACCTGAGCTAATTTACTAAACTCATGAATCATGTTATAAAACCAAGATTACCCTATAAAAAGTAAATAAAAAATTATGAAGCCTATTTTCCTATCAACTTAATGTTAAATGATAAAATTTTTTTAAAAAAATTCAATGAAAAATAAACACAAAAAAACACAGTCAACCCAGGTTAACTCGCCAAACCCATGAGACCAAGATAATCTCATAGAAAGTAAACTGAGAAAAAGACCCGAGTCAACTCGGGTTAACCTGCCAGATTCACAACCTGGGTCATTAGACTAGGATAGCTCATTGAAAGTAAATCAAAACAAATTATGAAGCTAAATTTTCAAACAACACAATATTAAAGAATGAAATTGAGAATTGTTTTTGAAAAAACAACCGAGTTAATCTGTCAAACCCATGATTCAGGTCGTGAGATTAGGATAACCACACAAAAAATAAATTGAAACAAATTATGAAGCTAATTTCCATTGAACCCAATGTTAAATAATAAAATTAAAAAATCAATTAAATAAGGAAAAAAAATAACCCGAATAAACTCAGGTTAATTCACCGAACTCATGACTTAGGTCATAGGACTAGAATAATCTCATAGAAAGTTAACTAAAAAATAATTAAATTCAACCTATGTCAACTTGTTAAACCGTGACTCGAGTCATTAGATTATGATAACTCTATAGAAAAAAAATAGAAATAAATTATAAAGTTTAATCTCAATGAACCCAATACTAAATGATCAAATTGAAAAGAAAAAAAATCTAGAAAAGAACATAATAAAACTACCCGAGTTTACCTGGGTTAACTGGCGAAACTAGTGACCTAAGTCATGAGATCAGGATAATCTCTTAGAAACTAAGCTAAAACAAATCATGAAGCATAATTTCTAATCAACTAATGTTGAAAAATGAAATTGAAAAAACTTCCAATTAAAAAAAAACTCGAGTTAATCGGGTTAAGCCGCCATACCAAAAACATAGGTCAGAGATTGAGATATCTATAGAGAAAGTAAACCGCAACAAATCATGAAGCACAATTTCCAATAAAACAAATATTAAAGGATGAAATTGGAAAAAAAATATAAATTTAAAAAAAAAACCAAAAAATAATCATTATTGTAATGAATAATATTTTATGAGGTAGTACAGAGTAAAAACACCACTTTTTTTTTATTTTTGTTAATAAGTCACACACACTAATCATCATCCTACAAAATAAAGTGCTTTGAACATTTATCATTTTGAAGAATTATTTGCTTTATAATTGTAGTCAATCAGTTAGTTATAAGTGACAATAATTTTGTTTATATAAAATTATTTTTGTTATTAATAAACATTTATTTATCTTTATTAAAATTAGCATAAAGTAGAGATAAACTCATTATAAAAATGTTTTGCAAAGAAAATTATAAAGTAGTTATAATTATGAATTTTTATTGCATCAAAACATTATTTTTAAAAATATTTAGTGGATGTTTTATTAAGACTATACATTAATAAGAATTGTTGAGACCGGTATATGCCCTTTCTATTATTAAAAGAAGTCATTGTTCTCATAAACTAATGTATGAAAGATACCTAAAACTAATATATAAGTGATTGTCGTATAACATGTACAATGAACTGACCTGCATGAGGATGTTATATGAAGAGATTATTTGTGTCTATAGAAAGACTCATGTGACAGTTATTTAACTAATCCAAACTTGAGATCACTAAGTTATCTTATATAAGGAATGTTATGTTTTGATCCTAACTATAATTTGCCTTAATCAAAGGTAACAAACAAACAGATATTGAGTATAACATGAACTATATGAAAGTTTTTAAATGATCAAAAGATGATTCACCATCCTAGATAAATTAGAAAAAAAGTGTTTCATCTATTCTTAAATAGTATTGATTGTGAAATCCTTGCACAAGGTAGAAAGAGATTTCAAAATAGTTTTAAATCTCATTCAAAGAATCAATGATTATGATATTGAGAACAAATATAATTTGACATAGTAAACATACTACATGCTTAAATATCCAATTCAAAACATTCTTGATAGAAGGATAATAGTTACACTAAGAAACTAATGAGTCAAAGTGATACAAACCTAGAGGGTAAGAACTTTATAACTCACAAACAAGATAGAAACAACCTAAGAAAAGTAAAATTAGATTGATAAAAACTCGATCCAATGATTACTTGAACCAAGAAACTAGAGTTATTGGATGAAAGACCTCTACCATTGGATTATAAAGAATCAAGAACTGAAGGTATAAGGAATAACGATATAAAAACAATTAATTTTTTATAAGTTCTAAAGAGTTCATTGAAGAATTAAGAGTATAGGTAACCTCTTACACACACAATATTATTCTAAAATAAAACAAAGTCTAAAAAAAATTAAATATAAGAACTCTATTTATATTAGGTAAAAGATCCTAAACAAGACTGGAAAAATAACAAAAGAGTTCTAAATAGAATAAGAAAAATAATCATAAACCAATTAGGAAAATAATGCAACTCTTGTATAGTAGCTTCTAAGCTTTACCTTAAGACCTTTTCGGTTTCTAATTGCTATGAAATTCTAACCCAATAACAAAAAAATCCTTTAGAATTTGTGGACAAAATTTTAGCTTAATTCAATGGTCAGATAAAAACTTTTACTTGTTAGCGTAAGATTGTACATTTGAAAAATAAGCTCAAAACAACCTTTAATGTCATTGAATAATAAGAAAACCTTGCCAAAAAGAAAATCTTCAAAATAAAAGGAAACATAAGTTATTGTCGCTTCTCCCTATGCTGCCAAGGCTACTAAATGCTTTAAGCCCAATAAGGATCTCCTTTTCTTTACATGGATCACATTAATTAAAGCTTTATCCATTCTTTGTTGAAAGTCTTGGAACTTTTATTGGCCCAAATATACTGAATAAGCCAATTGAATGTCTCTTTACTATTTTTAGCCCTTAACCTTATAATTGGTCCCATTAGCACCTCTAATGTAGTGTTTAGTTATTATCTTAGGATAGAAGGGACAGAGACAATGAAGGCAAAAATCTAGTTGGTTAAAGAGATAGAGACAAAGACATAAAAATAAATATATTGCTAGGATAGTTTTGGAGTGAATTTCTATATTTATAAAATAAGAGGTATAGAGGAGACATGTTTCCAGAGACAATATGATGTAAATCTCGTAATCACACGGTCATGTAACCCACACACAAACGATAGAACTCTCGGAACACTAAGAAATCAGGTTTCGTAGTGTGACACATATATTATCTTAGACCTAAGCACCAGTACTATTGGAATCTAAAATTAGAGAACCAAAGTAAAAGAATACTCTCTCTCTCTCTCTCTCCCCCACACACACACACATACATATAATTTCATTCATCAAAGTCTGGAACCCTTACACTTCCTTTCAAAAGAGTATTTATAGTGCCAAAGACCTAAAACTTAATGGTCTGAACATAAGTCCATAAATACAATAAATTAAGTTTTATAACAATTAAAATAACGAAGCCCAAACTCAATGCAAGCATGCAACCAAAAGCATCCTTGAAAAAAAAGGCTATCACCCTTGTGTTTTGCTCAATAAAGACTCCATAACTCAAGAAAATATAGCATTTATTACCTCGCTTGTTTTATTCCAAATATTATTTAAATCTCATTACCATTTCCTTCATTGCTTACATTAATTAAAGTATGTTCATCCTTTTTTGAAATATGAACACCTGCCTTGGCCCAAATATCTCGAATCAGCCCAATCAACGCCTCTTTAATCTTCTTAGCCAGTGACCTTGTAATTGGCCTAATTGGTAACTCTAAAGGATTATGTGGTAATGCTTGTTGATTTTCACCATCTTTTGTGTTAGTGAATTAGTATGTATCATCTCTTTTATCCTCAAAAGGATTCAACATTGAATTGTCACCTACAAGAGATATTAGAAATATTGAAAGTAGCGCTAACACCATACCCACCTATTAGATCTATTTTGTACGCATTGTCATTAATCTTCTCAAGTATTTGGAAATGCATCTCTCCTCATGGTTGCAATTTTGATTTTCTATAGGTCGGAAACCTCTCCTTATGCATATGCACCAAAACTCAATCACCTAGTTGGGAAAAAACGTGTTTATACCCCTTATTTATCTTAGATGCATATTGGTCATTCTTTTTTTTTTCAATATGCTTTCTTACATTTTCATAGAGTGCTTTCACCATTTGTGTATTTTTATTACCATCAAGACTAACCTTTTTATCACTAGGTAAATGAATCAAATCTAATGGAGTTAATGAGTTAAATCCATAAATGACCTTAAATGGTCAAAAATCAGTAGTCGAATACATACTATGATTATAAGCAAACTCAATGAATGGTAAACAATCTTCCCAATTCTTAAGGTTCTTTTGAATGACAATACATAAGTGTAGTTAAAATCCTATTAATTACTTTTGTTTGACCATCAGTTTATGAATGATAAGTAGTAAAAAACAATAACTTAGTTCCTAATTTTTTTCACAAAACCTTTCAAAAATAGCTAAGAAAATTTACATCACGATCTGAAATTATGCTCCCAGGAATCCTATGAAGTCCTACTATCTCTATAAGGAATAAATCAATAATGTTGTTTACATCATAAATTTTATGACATGCTATAAGACGTGACATCTTAGAAAACCTATTAACAACTACAAAGATAGAGTCCCTTCCTCTTTTCGACCTAGGTAAACCTAAAAACAATCCATAGAAATATTCACCCAAGGTTTTTTAGGTAGAGGTAAAGGCGTATATAAACCATATGGTAAAACCTTAGACTCTTTTCTACATGTAATGCATCTATCACACACTTTTTGCACATTGGGTTTCATTTTAGGCTAGTAAAAGTGTTTATACAATATATCTAAAGTCTTCGCGACACCAAAATGACCTATTAAATTGCCCCAATGAGCTTCACGAACAAGTAATTAACGCATAAACCTATTAGACACATAGGGTCTATTTTTTAAAAAAAACAAGTATCCATCAAGTCTATAAACCTTTCCAGAAGCTGAATTTTCACATGCATGAAATACATTAGTAAAATTACTATCATTCACATGCTCAAATCCTAACAACTTAGCATCCAAGGTAGGTAAAAGAGCATACCTTCATGATAGCGCATCAACCACTATATATTCCTTACCTTGCTTGTATATGATCACATATGAGAATGTTTTAATGAATTCCATCCATTTTGCATGCTGCTGATTCAACTTACTTTGTCCTTTCAGATGCTTTAATGATTCATGATTCGAATGAATATGATTTTTTTGCCACAAGTAATGTTGCCATGTCTCCAAAATTCTCACCAAAGCATAAAGTTTCTTGTTATAAGTAGGGTAGTTCAACACTACACTATTGAGCTTTTTGTTAAAATAAGCAATAGGTCATTTATCATTTATTAAACCAGCTCCAATACCTATTTTCAAGGCATCACATTCAATCTTAAAAGCTTTCGTAAAGTCAAGTAAAGCTAATAAAGGTGTTAAACAAAGTTTTTCTTTTAACAAGTTAAATGCATTATCTTGTTCAATACCCCATTTAAAACCAATTAACTTTTTGACGATCTCAATGAGTGGTGATGCAACTAGTGTGCTAAAATCCTTAACAAACCTCTTATAGAAACTAGCCAAACCATGGAAACTTTGTACCTTAATCATAAATTTAGGTGTAGGCCAATCTTGGATGACCTTAATCTTGTTTTCATCCATCTTGATACTATGTGCAGTTACAACATATCCAATAAACACAATTTTCTCCATGTAAAAGGTATACTTCTTAAGATTAGCATACAATTTCTCATCACGCAATGCACTAAATACGCTACACAAATGATCAAGATGCTCATTCAAGTTTTTGTTATAGATTAGGGTGTTATCAAAATACATTACCATAAATTTGTCTATAAATGCATGTAACACATGATTCATTAGCCTCATAAATGTACGAGGTGAATTTGTAAGTCCAAATAACATAACTAACCATTTATACAAACCATGCTTATTCTTAAATGCAATTTTCCATTCATCTTCTTTTTTCATCCTAATCTAATGGTACACACTTTCAAATCAATTTAATAGAAAATACATAATCCATGTAACTCATCTAGCATGTCATCAAGCATAGGGATATGATGTATTTACTTTACCGTTATGTTGTTGATGACTTGAAAATCAACACACATCTTTCATGTTCCATCCTTTTTAGGCACAAGTAATACTAGCACAACACAATGACTTATCCTCTTATAAATGCACTCCTTCATTATCAGCTTATCAACTTGCATTTGAAGCTCCTTCGTCTTCTTGAGATTAATTATATAGGCTGGTTAGTTAGGAATCATAGCTCCGGGTATAAGATCAATCTGATGTTCTATTCCTTTTAATGGTGGTAATATGCAAAGAATGTCTTTAAGAAATACATCATCAAACTCATGCAATAAAAAAACAGCCACACTAGGAACAACATGATTTGATCTCACCCTTTCTTGCATAGAAATTTAGTTGTTTCCTTAATTTTCTCACCAATTATCATCACTCACACTTACTTTTTTCACTTCTCGGGTTTTATTTCTACTCTCAACTGGTTTAATTATTGATTTTGAATTAGTTGAATCTGATGATATTCTCTCACTATTGTTCGTACATGAATTTTCTCTCATCAACCTCACATTCCCTTTTCAACTTCAATTAATCATCATACACTTGTTTTGAAGATAGAGGTACAAGAGTAATGACTTTACCATCTTTTACCATTTTTTATAATAATATATCTATTTCTAAATCCATCATGAATAACCCTTATATCAAACTGTCATGGATGCCCCAAAGGTAAGTGACTAACATGCATTGGAACCACATCACACATAATATCATTAGAATATCTACTAATAGCAAAGGATATCATCATCTATTTAGAGACTTTCACCTTACCATATTCATTCAACAACTGCAATTTATAAGGCTCAGGATGCTTCACAGTATTCAAATTTAATTTCCTAAAAAGAGTAATACTAGCTACATTGGTACAACTACTTTAACCAATTATCATACTACATACTTATGTTTTGGATATGACATCTAGTATGAAAGATGTTCTTTCTTTGTTGATCTACATCATCCTCTTTGACTTATACATTCAGAACACGCCTTAAAACCAAGGCCTCCCCCTTAATTGGATATACAATCTCCACATCACTATAATCCTCCAAATATGGCATCTCATCAACATCAAATTTGTCATTTTAGATTCAATGTTACCATGATAAATGATCATTGTTCTCTTATCTGGGCACTAAGAAGCAATGTATCCACTTCCCAAACACATGAACATTTTATATCACGATTACACATAGGTTATGAATCAATTTTACATTTCCTATTAGTAGGCGTCTCCTTCTTAGTTAGGTGGTTGGCTTTAACATGCACAAAACATTTTGGTTGGGTATCCTCCTTTCTTTTTGGATTTGGCGTCCAAACCGATGAAGAAGATGCTAAACTAATTTATGGTCTTACGCTACCCTTTCTTTTGATTTGTCTCTCCACCTTTATTATACCATATGTATCATGTCCTCTAACTCCATATAATGTTGCAACTTCACAACATTAGCAATCTCCATTTTCAGCACATTAAAAAATCTAGCCATGGTGGCTTCTCTATCCTCAACAACATTGGCCTTAATCATTGTTATCTCTGTCTCCTTGTGATATTCATCTACTATCTTAGAACCTTAAGTTAGACTTTGTAGCTTCAAATATAAATCACTATAATAGTGATTAGGAACAAAACACCTCTTCATCATAACTTTCATCTCGTCTCATATCTTTACAGGTCGCTCCCTATTCCTTCTTCTACTAATCATAATCTAATCCCACCAAATTAATGCATAATCTATAAATTCAATGACCACCGATTTCACCTTTTTTTGTTCAGAATACTTATGTCAATAAAAAATCTAATCAACCTTTTTCTCCCGCTTTAAATAAGCATTGAGATCATTTTTAAATTATAAATTAGGAATTTTTAGTTTAGTAGAGTCCAAATTCCCATCCACATCGTAATGGTTCCCCACATTATGAAAATTTCCCCTCTGGTTAAATTAGCCTCTTTGTCTAAACCTAAAATCCCTTCGGTTTCTAAGCTACCAAGGAATTTCCCTCTGTCCTAAAGTATCAGCCTAAAAAACTCTATCATTAAAGTCATCATCATCCACCCAAAAATCACCATAGTTAGCCTCCACATGCCTTTCAGCTTTACTATCACGGTTCACTCTCTTTTTAGCCTTACTATCATGGTGCATTCTTCTTTCCCTACTTCATGTACATCATGATTATTAGAATTAGAGCCATCCTCATGTTTTTCAATCTTCTCAAGCTTGTCACTCATGTATCCTAACACCATTTGCACATTTGCCAACATCTGTGTTATATGCCTTTAATTTGATGCTTTACGTCACCTTTATGAGGGCTTAGTAGGTGTTCTAATCCGACATGTTTGTACCTGTAAAAATTGGTTAGTGGTGATAAAATATCCCCACGCCTCTTGTTTCACTCAAATATTAGTTGTTCACTCTAATACGTTTGCCACGCCTTTTTCCTCTTGTTTCATCTTCTTATGGCTCTTACATAACACCAAACAGAACCACTTAGCAACGTAATTCAAATGAATAAATATGACTCCAAAAGCAAGCAAATTATGAAAAAAAGCAAAAATAAAACTATGATTACAGTTTTACAAGTAGAAATCGAATCTATATGAAATATAGACGACTTGAAGACATGAACAAAAAAATATACATGAAATATATGAAAATGATGTAAATAGCACCCAAAGATGATGATAGTGCAAAAAATGATGTAAATAGCACCTAATAGATATGAAATCAATAGAAACAAAACAAGGTTTAAAAGCTGACACAAAATAGACCCGTTATGACAAGCTTGAACTCGAATCTGGACCTCAAAACAAACGATGTCCAAATGACCTCAAAATTAATATATAGTGCAATTAAGAACCTAGTAAATAGAATATCAAGTTTACTTTAATTCCAAGTCATTTAATAAATAGATGCAAAACTAACAAGAAATAGCCCCTTTAATACCTAAATTCGGAACCTAAAGCAAACGATGTCTAAATGAGTCCAAATTTAATATATAGTGCGATGAGACTCCAATAACTATAATATCAAGTTTAAGCTAATTACAAGTTGATTTGATCCAATTTCCCCTTGTTTTGTTTTTTTGCAGCTGAATCTGAAACTGATCTTTTGAACGACCTTTTTTTTTTTTTTTTTACTTTTATGCTACTAATATGTAAAGAGACAGTAAAAAATTAAAATAATACTTTTTTTTGTACCAAGAAGATGTCGTTACTGAATTAAAGAGAAAAAGATTGGAACAAATAGTTTGATGTGGAACAAAAGAAAAAACAAAATTAACAGAAGGATATAACCTAATTAATGGAGCCAAACTCTGATACCAAATGATACGAACCCCATAATCATGCAGTCATATAACCCAAACACAAACAATACAACTCCCAGAAAGCCAAAAATTTAGGTTTGGAAGTGTGACACAGAGATTGCCTTGAACCTATGCACCACCAATATTGGAATCTGAAACCCCCACCAAACGAATAACATTTAGCAAACAAGAAGTATAAGATGACGTCATAAAGACAATTGCTTTTTGATAAGTTGATTTAGTTTGTTAGAGAAACATATTAGGAGAATACTCTCAAACACACATATATTTCATTCATCAAAGTCTGGAACCCTTACACTCCCTTTTAGAAGGGTATTTATAGTGTCAAAGACCTAAAACTTAATGGCCTGAATATAAGATCATAAATACAATAAATTAAGTTTTATAACAATTAAAATAATAAATCCCAAAACTCAATGCAAGCATCTGGCCAAAACATATCCTTGAAAAATAAGGCTATCAACTTTGTGTTGGCTTAATAAAGACTCCAAAACTCAAGAAAATCTAGTGTTTTTTGCCTCCATCTTTTTTATTCTAAATTTTATTTAAATCCCATTACCATATCCTTCCATGATTACATTAATTAAAGTATGTTCATCCTTTTTTGAAATCTAAACATTTACCTTCGTCCAAATATCTTGAATCAGCCAAATCAATCCCTCTTTAATCTTCTTGGCCCTTGACCTTGTTATTTGCCCAATTGTTAGCTTCAGAGGATCATGTTGTGATGCTTGTTAATTCTCATCATCCTTTGTGCTAGTAGGCTGGCCCATATCACAATATTTATTATTTTTATTTTTAAAATATCTTTGTAAAAACTCTCAAATTCAAAATTGTCAAACTGAGATGTATAAGGATAAAAAATGATTATTATCATAGTTTCAAAACCCAACTCAGGGGTTGATTTAGAGCAACGCCTAGGTCACGGGTCGAGATGATCAGCTCGAATTGATCTTAGTCAATATAAGAATAAAAGTCATTATTATCATAGTTTTAAAGCATGACTTGTGGGTCGATCTAAGGTAAGATCTGGGTCAATATAATGATAAAAGTGGTTATTATCATACTTTAAAAACTCAACTCAGGGGTCGATTCAAGGCAAGACTTAGGTTACAGTCTAGGAGGTTAACCCAAGTTGACTAGGTCAATGTAAGGATAAAAAGTGGTTATTATCATAACTCTTCTCGGGGGTCAATTAGGGGCAATGCCTAGATTAAGGTTGAGAGGGTCAACCTGGGTTGATCCGAGTCAATGTATGGATAAAAATAATTATTATCATACTTTTAAAACTCAACTCGAGATTCAACCTAAGATAAGGCTCAGGTCACGAGTTGGAGGATCAACCTCGATTTAAAAAAAAAATTTAAGGCAGGCTTGTTTTGACCATTTTTTTAAAAGTCAACATGTTTTTGACCCATGTTTTATCCCAAGTTGAATGGGTCACAAGTCAACCTGGTTTTTGACTGAGTTAGATAGGATCAATCTTTCCTCTAGATATTTCTTAAACCCGGATCGGTCTAGACCCTAGGTCAATCCGTTGGTCCAATCTTGGTTTTATAACTAGGATTATTATAAAATTATTAATTTCAAAACTCAATATAAACTAAAGAAAAAAATTCTATATTTTTTTTAAATATGTAAGTTTGACAATAATACATATTATGGGTAAAATAGACTTTTAATATTTTATTTTTTCTTGTCTACCATAACCAAATAAGATATAAAGACAATCACTATTTTTTATACACCATTATCAAACACAATTCTATCTTCATCTTCTTTTTAATCATGTCTCCTTTGTCCCCATAGTCTATGTCTCTTCTATTCTAGGACAATAACCAAACACTACCAAATGGATCCTTTGGTAATTCTTGTTAGTTCTGATCATTCCCTCTCCTTAAAAGGATTTAACCTAAAATCATCACCTATATCAAATAGAGAAAGATCATAAATATTAAAAGTAGCATTAAAATCATATTCACCTTGAAGATCCATTTTTTATGCATTATCATTGATTCATTCAAGAACTTGGAATGAACCGTCTCCTCAACTCTGCAACTTAGATCTCCTATAGGCTAGAAATCTTTCCTTTCTTATATGTATTAAAATACAATCACCTAATTTAAAAATAAAATGCCTACAACCTTAGCTTTAGATATGTATTGTTCATTATTTTTCTATATATGTTGTCAAACACTCTCATGAAGTGACTTTACCACTTGTGCTTTCCTACTTCCATCAAGATTAAGTCTTTTTATCAATATGTAAAGGAATCAAATAAAAAGGGGTTAGATGATTTCAACCATAAACAATCTTAAATGATGAAGGATCAGTAGTAGAATGTGTACTCTTATTATATGTAAATTCAATAAACGACAAACAATCCTCCTAATTTTCAAATTCTTTAGAATGAAAGTATGTAATAGGATAGTTAAAGTTCTATTTACTATTTTTATTTGACCATTCATTTATAGATGACAAGTAATCAAAATCTTCTTTAGAATAAAGTTTTTGAATGAACCTTCAAACACAAGCAATTCACGTATAAAACTATTAATCACATAAAGTTTATTCTCTTTAAACAAATAACTATTAAGTCTACATAGTCTATAATAGGCTAACTTTTCATAAGCATTCTTCTCATAAGCATTATATATATATTAGCAAAATCATTATCATTAATATACAAGTTTTTCACATACTTAAATCCTAAATTCTAATAATTTAGCATTTAAAGAAGAAAGAAGATTGTACCTTTTAAATAGTGCATCAACCACTATATTATCCTTACCTTATTTGTACTTAACCACAAATGGAAAGGTCTTAATAAATTATACTCACTTGGCATGCCTCTTATTCAACTTACCTTGTCATTTCAAATGTTTCAACAATTTATGATTCGTGGAAAACGAACTCTTTTGACCATAAATAATGATTATAAGTCTCCAAAGTGTTCACCAATACATAAAGCTTCTTGTCATAAGTTGAGTAATTCAATTTTGCTTCATTCATGTTTTGTACCTTATTCTTATTCTTAGTCTTTTATTCATGTTTTATATCTTACAATAACCTACTTAACTTGTTTTGTGCTTAACAGTGTTATGGAAACATAAAGTGTAAAAATAAACTAAATGAAGTATTTTTAGCATAATCTCAAATAAATGACTAGAAAGAGCATATCGGGACAAGTCATTGGAGCTAATAAGTGCAAATTATAAAATCATAATTGCATTAGAAATCCAACTTGAATAAAGAATCCCAGTGGGATAAGGATTGGTCAGAGCAAATTTTCCAGACCAGATCTTTGTATACCATTTGGACCATATCTAAAGTTATAAATGTAATTTTATTTCCCTTCAAGTTGAGCTAAAAACTGAATATCTTAAACTTTTCATACATATATGTAGGCCTAGTAAATCATTTAGATGAGAGAGAATGACATCTTGAAGTTAGGCTTAAAATTTATCAGCACAATAGCACAAGTCTAACCTAATCTTTTCATGTTGGGATGATGACATGGAAGCTAATTAATAATGTGGGAATGGTCTTACATGACCAAGAAATCTTTATAGATGGTCAAAGTCAATGTACAAGCCATTAAAATCATATTAATAAAAGGAAATCTAAAAGTAGTTTAACTAGTAATTAGTTGTTAACTAGAAAACTTCTCCATCTCCTCACACATACATAACATACCTTAACCCTAAAAGAAAAGGAAGAGGACATTCATAATATAACAAAAAAGAGGGAGAGGGATTTTATGGTTATAAAATTTTATTTTTCTTTTTTCTTGTTCAAAGTTATGTTAATCATGAATTTCATGCAAACTTAGTTTTCAATTTTAAAGGGTTAGTACTCTTGGGTCTTAAATTATCATAAGGATTTGGGCTTAAAACTATTCCATATCTAATTGTAATACATAAATATTTTATGTTTTTCTATGATTAAATTTAATGATTGATGACCTAAATTTGGTATGATAGGCAACATATGTTTTTTTTATTTTAAATCTATTGTTAATGATTAGTTTATGGTGGATTCATGACTAATTAACTTAAGTAATAGAGGTATCTCATTTTCAAACTCAATTTTTATTATTTGTTACTTGGAAAGAATAAGTCTTGATTAAATTAACTCCTCATGTGTATCTAATTATCATGAATCAATTGCACCTATCTAGATCTTAATATCGTCATGTAATTAAATCTTCCATGTCTAATGAAGGTTATTGACACGACTAAAAAGTTGATGTCTTCTCCCAAGTGTAGGAGTGTCGAAGAATAAATAACCCGGCAAGACCGGGATTGAACCACAAGGAGGTTAACTGTATAAACTACAAATAAAGAAATAGATAATAACAGAAAAGGAGTTCAAGAGAGCTTTGAAAGGTGATATTGATATAAGGATTAAATAAGGATAAAATAATTGTCACGGTTAGAGGATCCACTAATGGTATTTTAAACAAGTATAGTATAAACTCTTTTTATTACTCAATTGGAAACCACACACAAAAGAGGTTTCAATCAGATTATAAATTGTTAACATGATTACATTAGTTATCTTATTTGAATAATGCTAATACTTGTAAATGTTGTCATGTATTCATAATTATAACTTATGTTAACAACAAATCAAGTTCCTTTCATAGCACAAGTGTTGGTTATACCATACGGTTGGGCTATGAAAGTGTCAAGTATTTGTTGTACCAAGGGTTATACAACATAAATCTAGATTAACCATTTAACAAGCAAAGTATTAAAAGTGAACAAGATAACAAATGCAAAACATATTAGTATCAAACATTAGAGTCCATGTTGAGTTTATACTATACTTATTCTTACACCATTAGTGTAACTTTTTCACCTTGACATAATAAACTTAACTAAACATAATGAAAGAGAGAAACATAAATAAATAAGATAAGAATATAAATAAGATATAAGTTAATTAAGTAAAGGAAAGGAAATGAAAAGCATAAACAAGAGATTAATATAAACAAAACTTAAGCATTACAAAAATAAAGAGAGAGAGCAAGAATATAATCTTAATCTGAAAACCAAGATGCCAAAATGCATGGCAAATGACTCCTTTTATAGGCCAAAATTTGAAACTATTGATTTGATGACTAATTGTTGAGTAGGTGGCCACATCTTAACTTGGTGACAATCCTTATCTTCTTGTCTGAACAAAACGTCATTGCTAACGTCAGAATTTGAATAGATTGTCCTCATAAAATTTCTAGGAAATTGTCTCGGCTTTCCAAAAAAAAAAGAATCGGTGCATTTGGACTTCTAGAACTCGAGATATGGGCTGAACACTGAATAATGTCTGGGCTGCAGGACAGATTCCAACTTCTCCATTGTTGCTAAGATTTGGACTTCCAAACAACAGAATTGAGTTTTAGACTCCATGAATGTTTTAGGCCTATGTCTTAGCTTTCTAGCTATATAAACCAAATTGAAATCCAAGATCTACAGCTCCAGATATGACCCAATGACTGAACAGTGTTCCAGTGTGGACTGAACCGACATCTCTTTTCTAAGCTTAACCCTCTCTTTGTCTTCTCAATTTCAGTAGTTGAACTCATCAATCAATCCTTTGATTTATGTGATAGGCCTACATTTAAGATGAATATTTACCATAAATTAAAGGTATCTTATATTATTAGACATGTTATTATAAAACATGCTCTAGTTAAGGAGTTATTGATACTTGAAGTGCAAAATGATGATATAAAACCTTGATAAAAATGCACTTTTAAGTACTAATCAGTTATTGTGTGATTAGAGTTAATAAATGCACGAATACTAAGTTAACTTAAAAGTAAGTATGGGTAGAAAAATTTCTTTCACAATTGATTCATTTATGATCACAAATCAAATTAGAAAATATATCCAATTCAATTATTGGTGTTTAATTATTCTTGAGGAACTTTTTTTAAAGTTAACGTTAAAACGTTTTTCTCTTTATAGTTTATATTCTACCGAATTTGTCTTTTTATTTTTAGAATTTTTATTTTATTTTCTTAGTGTTTTAAATCTCTTTTAGTTAGTTTAGATCATAAAAAAACCCCCCCTTTTAATTATTTATCGTTTAAATTTCATATAAGTTGATTTTGTTAGATTAACATATTTCATGCATTTTTACTTGGTTTGTTTTAATCTAAACTTAAATAACTTGTCATGATTGAGTAACTAAGTTATAAGTACTTGTATCTCTATGGTACGATACCCTAACTTTCTATTCTATAAATCATTAATTTTAAGGGTTTAAATTTGCACAAAGTCAATACTCGCACGCTAAAATGAGTAATTGGTTGCTTCTCAAAACAACTCTAATACATGTTTATGAGGCATCACACTCAATCTCAAAAGTTTCAGTAAAGTCAGGTAATACTAATAAATGTGCTAAATATAACCTTTTTTTAAGAAGATTAAATGTATGCTCTTGATCACTACCCCATTAAAACCTAACAAACTTTTCAACAATCTCAATGAGTGGTACAACTAGTAAACTTAATTCCTTAATAAATATCTTATATAAAATAGTCAAACCATGAAAACTTCTTACCTGAATAATTGATTTAGATGTGGGTTATTCTTGGATATCCTTTACCTTTCCATCATCCATCTATATAACGTTTACACTAATAACATAACCAAGAAAAAGGAACTTTTCCAAAGTAAAAAGTATATTTTTTTTCATATTAGCATATAATGTTTCTTTTCTCAAAACATTAAGCACACGTCATAAATACTCAATATGGGCCTAAACTTTTGCTATAAACTAAGATATCATCAAAATAAACAACAATAAACCTGCCTATATATGCACGCAAAACATGATTCAACAATCTTATAAAAGTACTAGGTGCATTAGTAAGATCAAACGACGTAACTAACCATTCATATAATTCATATTTAGTCTTCAAAGTAGTTTTCCATTCATCACCTTCTTTCATTTTAATTTGATGATATCCACTTTTCAAATCAATCTAAGTAAAAACACAAGAACCATGTAATTTATCTAGCATATAATCTAACCTGGAAATGAGATGTTTACAATTTACCATAATTTTCTTGATAGCTTAGTAATCAACACACATCCTCTAAGATCCATTTTTTAGCACCAATAACACCAGAAGAACACATGAACTCATGCTTTCTTTTATATGCCTCTTGGACATCAACTTTTTAACTTGCATTTGAAGCTCCTTTGTCTCCTCGTGATTACTTCTATAGACTGGATGATTAGGAATCACATATTTGAGTATGAGATCAATTTGATGTTTGATTCCTTTTATTGGTGGCAAACCATTAAGCATATTTTTAGAAAACACATTTTTCAATTCTTGTAACAGAGAAACATCAATACTAGGAATAGAAGAATCAAGTTTGTTAGTATTAAAATATGCCTATAAATATAAAAGTACAAATATAGATTGGTTAGTATAAAAAAATTATTATTAATCTCACTTTTTTTTGCATGAAAACTCATTTGTTTCTTTGTTTCTTCCTCAATACTCTCATTTTTGTTTTTTTTTCTTTCTTTTTTCCTTAATTTTTCTCTCTATTCTCGACCACCTCTCTAATTTTTCTCTCTCGGCTGAATCTGACTTTTCTCTCATCTCATAGCTCACGATCAAATCTTGATTTTCACTCATTTCAGCCTCACTTTTCCTCTTCAATTTCAACTGGTCATTGTAAACTTATTTAAGTGATAATGATACAATAATGATGAATTTTCCATATTTTACAAAAGAACACCTATTTCTAAACCCATCATATACAACCTTCCTATCAAACTGACATGACCTCACTAATAATAAATGACCTGCATGTATGGAAACAATATCACACAAAACTTTATCACTATATCTTCCAGTAAAAAATGAGATAAAAAATTATTTATTAACCTTCACTTCCCCATCATTAATTCAAACACTAAAGTCTATAAAGTTTATGATACTTTGTAGTATTCAAATTCAACTTGCTAACAAGTATAGTACAGGCTACATTAACACAACCCTCACTATCTATAATCATATTACACAACTCATTACTGATGTGGCATCTCATATTAAAGATATTACTCATTAATTACTTTAAATCATCCCTTTTTATTTGATTATTCAATGCTCACCTAATTATAAAATATTCACCCTTAACTAGATACTCTACATCACTATCATTCATAATATCCTATCATCATTGTTGTCACTTTCGGATTCAATCTTCCCATGATCATGTAAAATCATAACTCTCTTATTTTAACATTCAAAAGCTATGTGACCTATTCTCACACATAAGCAATAAATAATATTATTGTTACGAGTATCATATTTACCTCTTATATTTATGGAGACTTCTTTCTTTCATTTAGGTAGTCTAGTTTTAGCTCCCACAATCGACTTGTTTTGGGCAGCCCTCTCTTTCCTATAATTTAGCCTCCATGTTAAAAAGGAACCCCAATTATGAACTTGTCATGTACTACTCTTCCTCTTAAGTTGTTGTTCCATCTTTATAGCTATATACACCATGTTTTTTTAACTTTATATAGTGCTGCAACTCTACCACATTCGCTATCTCACGATTCAAACCATTAAAAACCTAGCTATAGTAGCTTCTTGGTAAAATCATCTTATTTTATATTTTTATGACCTTATTTTTAGTCTTTTATTCATGTTTTATATCTTATAATAGTTTACTTAACTTATTTTCTACTTAATAATGTTATGGAGACACAAAGAATAAACAAGAGTTCAATAAAGCTTTTTTTAGCACAATTTTAAGTAAAGGACTAGAAAGAATACATTGGGAAAAGTCATTAGAGATAAGAAGTGAAAATACTAATTTCATTAGGAATCCAACTTGAATAAGAAATTCTAGTGGGATTATGATTGGTTAAACCATATCTATCATACTAAATGTATTTTTACTATTTAAACTATATCTAGAGCTATAACTGGAATTTTGTTATAATTCAAGTTGGGTTGAAAATTAGACATCTCAAGCTTTCCATTCATATATGGTAAGAGTGCTAACTCATCTAGATAAGAAAGCATGACATCTTGGAAATCATGCTTAAAATTTGTCAGTAAACTAACACGAGTCTAGCCCAATCTTTTCATGTTGGGATGATGACATGGCAGCTCCTTAATGATATGAAAAGTGATGCGAACCTTATGATCATGTGGTCATGCAACCCCTAATCAAGATTCAAATCTACTCCTGAAAAGCCGAAAGAGGTCTGATAGGAGTGACACAATGATAACCTGCCCCAAGGCATGATTACTATTGGAATGAAGTCGAATGATGTCATGAAGCCAGTTAATATTTGATAAGTCAGATTCAGTTCATTCAAGAACCAAAAAAATATAAGAATCTCTCTCACACATTAAACTGAAAAGTTTGGAAGTATTATTCTTCAAAGGTGCCAAAATTTAGGCTTTACTTGTGTTTAAATAGTTATGAGAAATTAACCCTAATTAATCTATTTTTGTGGGCTAAATTAACTCATTTATAAAAAATTGATCCAAAACCTCTACTAGTAAGCCCAAACTCTAATCCAAACAAGCCTTAGATCTTAGTTGAAAATAAAGTATTAATTAAGATCAAACAAGTCTTGGGTATAGCTAACAAAATAAAAAGAAAGCTCATAAGTCTAAGTCTTGTTTTGTTGTGAAAAGTTAAGAAGAAAATAAAACATTGTTGCCCAATAATCCTAGGAACTAAAGGAGAAGTTGTTGCCTCTTTGGTTTTCAAGTTAGAAGAGGATTCTGATCTCAACCTTGTATTTATCCTTCTTTTGAAAGGAAAATGATGTTGCTTTTAATGCTCTTATTTGCTGCCATATGTGTTTCCCAAGTTAGCTTGGATTCTTTTGTTTCCTTTACTATGTTTTCTCCTCACCAGACAAGGAAAAAAAATAAATCCTAATATTTAAAGAAAATAATTAATGTTCCCACACATAATAGGAAATTCAAAACTAGTTAGGAGTCTATAAAACACATGGAAACATCACAAAACAAGGCTAGTCGGAATCGATACAATATTAGCAGCCTTGTTGTCGAAACTTTATGGTCCAAATAAGGGTGGATTGAGTCTCTCTTGCATATGAATTAAATGTATTAAGGCCTCGTCTTTATGCTACAAAGGATCCCAAAGTCCAGCCTTGGCCGAAACTTGCATAATTAGTCCATTCAATACACATTTGGACTTTGTGATTGGCTCATTTGGAATGTGTAATGGGTCTTTGATGTTTGTGAGCTGATCCACATCATAAAAGGTCTCATATGACCAAAAAACCTCTCTACAAGGTCAAAGTCGATGCACAAGTCATTAAAATCATATTACTGTAAAGAAACTTTAAAGTAGTCAGATTAGCAATTAGTTATTAACTTTGAAATTTCATCACTACCTTAATTTTATATTTTACCAATCTTAACTTCTAAAAAAGGGATCATGTTTAGAACATAGAAGAAGAGAAGGAGAGGGATTCTATGGTTATAATTTTTTTTTATCGTTTTTCTTTTTTTAATTTACGACATGCTTAGTTTTCAATTTAAGAGGTTAGTACTCATGGATTTTAAATTATCATGAGGATTTGTTCTTAAAATTATTCTATATTTGATTGTGATACATGAATGTCTTGTGTTTTTCTATGATTAAATTTGATGATTGATTATTTAAATTCTATATGATATGCAACATATGTTTTGTTTTAAATTTATTACTAATTAATAAGTTTATTACAGATGCATGACTATTTAAATTAAGTAGCAGAAATATCTAATTTTCAAACCCATGTTTGATTATTTTTACTTAGAAACATAAGTCTTGATTAAATTAACTTCATATATGTGTTTAATTATCATAATTCAATTGCATCTATCTTGATATGCTTAAATGCTTAATGAAGGTTATTATGTGATTCTGATTAATTAATGCATAGATGCTAGATTAAATAAAAAGTAAGGATTGGTAGAAAAACTTGTTGTTTTTCATGGCTGATTTATTTATTATCACAAATCAGAATAGAAACCATATTTAAATTTAATAATTGATATTTAATTGTTCTAGAGGAATACTACTTGTGCAAAAAAATTCTTTATATTTTTTTTACATTATGCCGATTTACCTCTTATTTTTCAAAATTGATTTATTTTGTTTTCTTAGCTTTCCAAGTTGTTTTTAGTTAATTTTGATAGTATACAAAACCCTAATTTTAGTTACTTTCATTGATGTGTGCTTGAATTTAAAATTTGCATCTTTCGTTGGTTTATTTTAATCTAAACTTAATAGCTTGTCTTTATTAAGTAATTAAGTTATAATACTTGTATCTTTATGGGACAATACCTTTATTTTTTATACTACAAATCATTAATTTAAGGTTTTAAATTTGCATAACTTTAACACTCGTCAAACTTTTAGCATCGTTGTCAAGGATACTAATCCTTATTTATTTGAATCAAGCTTGTGTTTTTGTTTAGTTTAGCTTGCTCAATACTTTAGCATATAGAAGAATGCATTTTGGTTTATGCAATGCACCTAGTACTTTTCAAAGATGCATGACAAGTATATTTTCAGACTATGTAAAAGGAATCACAAAGATTTTTATGAATGATTTTATTGTTTATAGTACTTTTGATGCACACCATGAAAATTTAACTTTTATTTTGAAAAGATGAATGGAAACTAACCTTGAATTATAAAAAGTGTCATTTTATGGTTGAACAATGGATAGTTTTAGAGCATGTAGTTTCTATTAGAGGTTTGAAAGTTGATAAAGCTAAGATATATATTATTGTATCCTTATCTTATCCCTCAAGTGTGCAAGAAGTTCATTCTTTTCTAGAACATGTAGGTTTCTATCGGAGATTTATCAATGACTTTTTGAAAATAGCATTGTTTTTATGTAAATTATTGGCAAAGGATGCAAATTTCATGTTTAGGAAAAAAGTTGTTCTTTTTCATTCATGTTTAAAGCTCTTTCTTTGTTTTAATGATGGTATCGTAACCGGGGTTAATTTGATTGAACCTTAGACATGGGCATAAAGTCAAGTCATAGACAATAAATGAATGTATATATTAGGAGGCAACCCAATATACAAAAACAATTAAAAAAATAGATTTGCTTTCATCTTTTCTTTCCTCTTTTACCTTTATTTTGTTTTTTGTTTTTTGTGTGATGATGCTTGTTTTACCTGGTTTAGCCAAATTTATTCATGTTTGGGTGTTTTTCCTTTGCATGTGCAATTTACTTTAGGTATGAGTACTTGTTTTTAATATAAAAAAATGTTATGTTGGATTTTTGTTTCAAACCTTTAGTATATGTTTTTACTTTTTATGAGCTTTGGAGAAATTCAAACATTATTATTTGATGAATATTATTCATTCAAAAGTTATGTATTTTAAGAAGTTATTTAATATCTTGTAGATATTACAATTATATTACATGTGTGTGTGAACCATAAAATATACAGTGATAGAAGAAATATAAAAACAAATATTCTCTTTATAATCTTTATAATTTTAATGAGAATATACTATAGGAATTTAAAATTAAAAGAAGCTAAATATTGATATTTTCATAACAATAAATTTGAATGCTTCGATGATTATACTCAAAAGTCAATCTATACCCAATTCAAAATTAATACATCAATATCTGATATATATGTGTGCTCATGCTGAAAGTAATTTTTTTAATTTAATATAATATATGTATTTCAATATTAATAAAGTACATATATTGATAACAATAAGAAAGATATAAATATATTAGAAACCTATTGTCGTCCATAGATGCAACTCCCTTCTACCTGTTAAGTAGCTCCTCTATCATCTGCAATGCAACCCTTTCCTCGTCATCTGGACCATCATCACTACCACCTTCTTGGCCTGCCATATCTGATGTATCTGAGATGAGAATCTTTTGTTCCGGGGCTTGCCGTCCATCCTTCTTTCCAAGCTCTACAGTCATAATCCAATTTGAAACCGAACGTGGACCGGCACGCTTTTGCCAGACTCCAATGTGGCAATTCTCGGCGTCAAGCCTTAGACAAGTTAGGGAAGGATATGGAGATCTGCAATATTTGCGTAGTTTTGCACTAAGAGCTGACGAGGAGGAGGGAGAGTTCTGACCATTTCTTGTTTGATTTGCAACCACAGGGAAGTTTGTTTTGGCGTTACGGCCACTCATCAAAATCGCTGCTTCATCGTAGGCTCTTGCTGCCTCTTCAGCTGTATCAAATGTTCCAAGCCACACCCTTCTTTTTCTGTGCGCAATAATCAAGAACCCGTGAAAGTTTAAGGCTACCGATAAAGAAAACAAAAGGACAAAAGAAAACTAAGACTTTGGAGCGAAAAGGCTAGAACATGATAGCAAAGTACTGGGGACGAAATTTTTTTTTTTTACCCCAAAACACTTTGAATTTTAGAAATCATTTTCAAACAGGTATGAATGAACCGATAGATAAATAAATATAGGAAATTGAGAAACATAAGAACAAAACCAGTACAGTAAAGGATGACGAATCTCAGACACCCATGAGCCCCAGTGGCGTTGCCTGACACCTCTGAACTTCTTTGATTGTACCATGACGTGAAGAACTGACAGACTTTTATGTCTTTCTGCGTTTTTCCCTTGCCAGTTCAAATCTTACGGATCAAGTATATATACAGTACAAGAGAACGTTATGCTGTGAGCGAGCTAGTAAATTGAATGAGCAATTATTCATTGCTTGGTTTTTGGATCAAGTATAGCTGTATAGGCCATTGGTAGCGTCAACAATCTACCCTAGAATTAAAGGGTCACCCTCTATTTTCCATTAGCAGCTGCTGCATGTGCTGGCCATAACTTGCAACCCCCCACTCTACCTCTAGGCACTTGGAAAATTGGAGGAACAGAAACGACAATTTTCATGTAAATGGAGCGTAGGCGTATATAATAACCATCCAAGGTCCCTAGTGGGCATAATAACCATCCAAGGTTTCTAGTGGGTATAGTGTGATGGTAAAAGATTTGAGATCTACACAGTAGGTCTCGAGTTCGAGTCAGGACGTGCATCTCTTGTAAAAACTTGAGACAACCAAGATTTTACTCCCTCACCTGAACCTATAAAATATATTTTTCAGAAAAATAAGATTTTCTCAAATAAAAAAAAACCAAGAATTTAATTCTACACAGCTATGATTAAATACCAGTTGTGTTGTGGCCCCAAATTGTCAGCTTTCCTATGTCTCGGTGATTGGAAAGGGAGTTGACAGCTGATTTTCCGTGTTATATACTATATGCTAAAGCAAGAATAGGCAACGCTTCAATTATCAATTGCCATGTTACTACGTCCGAAGCTACAACTGCAAGCACATGTGTGTATAAATATACATTTATGTAGTGTTGTACAAGCAAATTTAAGTGTTAAACCCTAGTAACATTGCGAGTCTGATTAATTTTTTTATCATATAAAAAAATATTTAAATATTATTAATAATATTTTTAATCATGTAAAAATTAATTTAATATAATTTTATATCTGAATAATTTAATAAATCTAAAAATTATAATCAATTTTAATGTTTCATAACACATATTTTCTGTAATGTTTTTCAAAGTTGGATTTTTAAACCTAGTGTTGAAGTTGCTAAAAAAATAAAATAAATAATATCAGTAATATACATCTAAGTACCAGCTGAAGTCGTATCTTTGCTATTGCATTCATAATTCCCTTGTATATATATCTAATAATACACATATTTTGATACACATTCTTAAACCAGAGCTAAAATAAAAGGAAATATCTCATTATTTTTGTTAAAAAAAAAAAAACTATTATCAATAACTTCCCAAGTAGATAGATAGGAGTAGATAACTGTTACGAAACCTCAATTATAACTTTAAATACCCAGAAAACTCTCGTAAATATTTTTGTTTCATCATTAAAATATTATTTATGATCCCATTATACAACTATACCAAGATTTCATTTGGGTGAATGGTTTATGCATATTGACATGAAATGTTCTTAGATTATAAGGCTGTGGAGGGTCATAACCTAATTTTCTACTAGTTCATGTACATGCAAGATGCCATCTAGGTTTCTATATACCAAGATAGTACAAGTTTCTTGTTTTGGTGAGGCAATCAAGATAGTTTAATTTGAAAATTATTGATTGGATCATCCATTTTTGCATTTTTTTTCACATTTGTATGATTCATTTTCCTATTTCTTTCCAAATCTTTTCAATGAGACAAAAATTATGATAGAAGAGAAAGATGGTTCATCAAATTCCAATTTTAAGGGAAACTCAGGTTTTTTTTTTTTTTTTTCCCCTTAAAGAGAGGTACAGATCTTGGGCACCAGATAGGCAAAACTACGCTTGTGCATGTTATTTCTCAATCTTTTATTCTCATACTTTTTCCAAGCAAGAATGATTTGTTCGCAGATGGGTTGATGACTTCTGGAGGACTAAGAGAAAATAATTAATTTATTTGTTTTCTTGCATAGAGAAACTCTTCAAAACCAAAAAAATCCATTATAATCAGAATTTTTTTTATAATATTGAGAAGGAAAAGAATTATGATGCTATAAAATGAATGGAAATGTAAAAATAAAAGGTCGACTGTGTTTTTTTACAAGTAACATGGAAAGATTATTTGCAATTAGAAGATATTTCACGATAATGAAAAACGTCTCATTATATATTATATTTTAAAAATACAAAAAATTATTTCAAAATAATTTAAAAAACTTATTTATTTTATTTCTATATTTTTGTCATTCCATTCCAACCAAAAACATGGCTATTCTTTATATATTTATCTCTTGTATCTTGTAAAACTAACCAAAACTTTATAGATATGAAAATTAATTTTATACTCTAAACCTCCTTTTTACATCAAATGCAGTATTTCTACTTTTTCAAATTTGTACACAGATTAGAAAACATATTTTAAAAGTTTTTTTATAGTTTTTCAATGCAAGGTTTTCAATGTTTTTCAAATAAAGAAAAAACATGAACATTACAATTATTTTACATTTATATATAAGCACTTCTTAGTAATTTAAAAGATTAAAATTATATTTTTATATTTAGTTAGTGTCATAAATTTAATTTTTATTATAAATCTAATATAAAGATTTTTTTTTTACTTCACAATATTAACTTTTTTATGGTAATTTTTAATTTAATGAGATGAAAGTGATGGAAAAGCCTATATATGTTGGAAAAACAATAACAGAATAGAGGCAGGGTTACTACTCCCATAATTTTGGAGGAATATAATACACTAAATAATGATACTCTCACACCTTTCACTATCAAATTCATACAATATATATAGACATTATAAAAAGTCTTTTACAATCTTCAAAGTACTTAATTAATATTAGACTCTTTAATATTTACTTTAGATTCATAATATTTCTAGATTCATAGTATTTTTGATGTGGATGGTTATTCATTGTACTAACTTCAATACACTAAATCTTGATAAACAAGTTTAATAACTAACATTCTCCCTTCTTAAACTAGTTCCATCAATCTTCATGATTCCAAGCTTCTTTTGCAAATAACAGAAAACATCAATTTTCAATGGCTTTATAAAAATGTCAGCAATTTATTCATGAGTTTTGACATGAACTAACTCCACATCGCCTTCTTTTATGTGCTTTTCGATGAAGTGAAATCGAGTATTAATATGTTTTGAACGTTTATGATGAACTGGATTCTTTGCAAGTGCTATAGCAGACTTGTTATCAAAAAAGATTCATGTAGCTTTACTTTGTTTCTGCTACAAATCTTCCATTAGTTTCCTTAGCCATGTTGCATGCCACATACACGATGCAGCAACAATGTATTCTGCTTCACATTTGGATAATGCAAAAATAGATTGTTTCTTTGATGTTCACATGAAAGTTGTTTCTCCTATAAAAAATATAAATCCAGTTGTGCTTTTTCTGTCTTTCAAATTTTCTGCCCAGTCACTATCACTATAACTTGTAATTTCAAGATTCTGCGAGGATGAATAAAACAATCTATAGCTTGCAATTCCTTTAACAAAACAAAGGATCCTTTTTGTTTTCTTCAAATGTAAACTTCTTGGCTTCTCCATATATCTACTAATCAAGCCAACTTTAAACAAAATGTCTAGTCTGGTACATGTTAGATAACGCAAGCAACCCACAATACTTTTGTAGTATGTAGGATTAACTAAATCTCATTATCCTTCTTTAGTTAACTTGGTTTCATATTCAACTAGATTGTCTGCTGGAAAACAATCTTCCATAGCAAATTTCTTCAAAACTTATGTTGCATCCTTGGCTTGTGAAATGAAGATTCCATCACTGCACTGCTTCACCTCTAATTCCAGAAAATAGGCCATGAGACTTAAGTCTATCATTTCAAATTCCTTCACCATGGATTGCTTGAAGTCTTGAATCATAGTTGGATCATCCCCTGTGAAAAGTATATCGTCAACATATAAACAAACAAACATTACTCTTCATTGTAAACTTTTTTTCACATATAATGCATGTTCTTAAGGACATCTTGTGAATCCTTTCTGTGAAAGATAGCCATCAATTCTGGAGTTCGATGCTCTTGGTGCTTGTTTGAGCCTATAAAGAGCTTTTTTCAATCTGCAAACCTTCTTTTCTTCTCCTTTTACCACAAAGCCATCTGATTGTTCTACATACATTTCCTCTTCAAGGTTGTCGTTCAAGAATGCTGACTTTACATCCAACTGAAATATCTTACATATTTTCTGAGCTGCTAGGGAAATCATCAGTCTTATTGTTTCCATTCTTACTACTAGAGAAAAAACATCTTCATAATCAACTCCATATTGTTGCTTGTACCCCTTCGCTACTAATTTGGCTTTATTTTTTTTCAATCTCTCCTTTTTCACTCCTCTTTGTCTTGAAAATCCATTTTACTCCTATTTATTGTATTGTGTCCTTCAAAAAAGTGTTGTCAATTCCCATGTATTATTTTTTTTTATGATGGAATTGATCTCCTCTTTCATTGCTTTCTTCCATTTGTCTTTTTGATATGCTTCTTCAAATGTAATAGGATCATTTCCTGAAAACAATCAAAATATATTAACATCATTAAAATTGATTATTTTTGTTACATCATAAATCTCTTGTATGCTCTTTGTCTTTCTTGTTGTTATGCTTGTAGGACCAGCATGACTGTTAGATGATAGAGATAGAGCTAACATGATTTCTCTTTTATCTTTTTAAATATGTTCTTCATTTACAATTAGTTTTTATGGTTGATCTTCAGAATTCCAGTTCCATTCTTGCTCTTCATCAAACTTCACATCTTTTGACATGATCACCTTCTTTGTCATCAGATTGTATAATTTATAACCATACGAGTTTTCTCCATATCCCAGCAGCATGCATTTCTAACTTTTATGTTTAAGTTTAGTTCTTTTTTCCTCTTGAATTTTGGCATAAGCAACATTGCCAAAAATTCTCAAGTGATCAACTATCAATTTCTTCAGGCTCCATACTTCTTCTAGCATGATCTTCTGAAGTCTTTTTATTGTAAATCCGTTCAACAAATACACAACACATACAACTGCATCGCCCTTAAACTCTTTTGGACAATTTTTTTCTTTTAGGATACATCTAACCATGTTTATAATAGTTCTGTTTTTTCTCTCTGATACTCCATTATGTTGTGGAGTCTATGGCATTGTGAGCCGATGAACAATAACATTTTCCTTACAATAATCATCAAAATCATGAGAAATATACTCTCCTCCCCTATCTGTTTTTAGGCACTTTAGCTTACACTCACTTTGTTTTTCTATTGAATTTTTAAACTCCTTAAATTTGTTCAGCACTTCTTTCTTTTCTTTTAACACACATACCCATGTCTTACCATTGAAATCATCAATAAAAGTGAGAAAATACCTACTTTATCCTATTGAAGTAGGCTACATAGGGTCAGACACAACTAAATACACCAGGTCAAGAGGTTAAGATGCTCTTGAACTCTTTTTTGGGAATGACTTTTTGTGTTGTTTTCTCATTACACACACTTCACATATTCTGCTTATGTGCTCTAACTTTGGTATTCCAATAACCATTTTTTTTTCTCCATCAACATCAATGATTCATGGTTCAAATGCCTTTATTGCAGATGCCATAAATTCATCATGTTAGAGATTTCTGCCTTCAAACATTTTGACAAATATATACTCAGATCCATAGGGAACATTTTATTTCTAGTCATTTTAACTGAAGTAATTGCAGCTCCAGACTCATCAAAAATCTTCAAATTCTTATCTTTCATCTGCACTTCAAAGCCTTTCTCCAAAAACTGTACCAAACTCAGAATGTTGTTCTTCATGTCTGGAACATAAAAAACTTATTATATGAACTTCTGCTTACCATTCTTAAGTTTAATAAGAATTTTGCCTCTTCCTTCAACTAGTCTTTGAGAAAGATCTCCAAAGGTAATTTTACCTGTATAACTTTCATCAATATCAACAAATGTTTCCTTCATACCACACATATAATTTGATGCTCATGTATCTAAATACCAAGTGTTGGAGTTACTGCCATCAACTTTTTTACAGGCCAACAATAATGTAGGTTCTTCATAATCAATTTCTTTCTTAGCAAAGTTGATATTTTTGTCTTCAAATTTATAATGTGAACAATCTGAGGCAAAATGACCATACTCTTTACAATTAAAACATTGTACGTTTATATTATTATTCCTCTAATTTGAATATCCTCTATGACTTCTTCCTTTGCTTCTGCCATGGCCTCTGAAATTAAAATTTTGATTTCGTGCTCCATGAGATTCTTGATTTCTGAATGATCTTCCTCCTCTTCCTCTTCTATGAAAGAACATTCCTCTTTGAAATGCTCCTCAGCCAGATTCACTAACATTCTTCACGGTTAACTTTATTTGCAATGCTTGTTCAAAAGATCTTCCTTCTCCTCTTCTATCAATTTTCTGCTCATGAGCTTATAGAGATCCCATTAATTCTTCTATTGTCAAATCTTCTAAAAAAATTTATTCTTCAATTGCTACAACCACATGATCAAACTTTGAATCTAGAGACCTCATAATTTTCTCCATCACTCAAACATCATCAATATTCTCACCATTCCTTTTCATCTGGTGAACCAAATAGATTATTTTTATGAAGTAATCTGAAACTATCTTATTACTTTATTCAATTTCTCAAAGTCTCATCTCAATGCTTGCAACCATACCTTTTTTGTCTTTTTAACTCCAATATAAGTCTTGTTAAGCATTTTTCATGCCTCATTTAACGTTTTTGTTGGTGCTACCATCTCAAGAGTTGCTTCATCAAGTCCTTGATAAATCATGAATAAAGCCTTATTATCCTTCTTCCTTGATTGTCTCAACATTTGTCTTTTTGCATTACTCATTGTTGTCTCTTCTCTTGTTGATTCTGGTTCAGTATAACCATCTTCAACTAACTCCCATAACTTTTGTGATCTTAGTAATGCCTTGTATTGAATACACCATAGATCATAGTTTTGTTTAGTAAGACAGGGAATATAAAACTGAGAATTGTTATTGTTGGAAGCCATATCTACTTTCAAGCTCTGATACCAAATTTGTTGGAAAAACAATAACAGAATAGAGTAGGGGTTACTACTTACACAATTTTGGTGGAATACAATATACTAAATAATAGTACTCTCACACCTTTCATTATCAAATCCATATAATATATATAGACATTATAAAATATCTTTTACAATCTTCAAGGTACTTAATTAATATTAGACTCTTCAATACTTACTTAAATTTATAGTATTTTTAGATTCATAGTATTTTTGATGTGGATGGTTATTCTTTGTACTAACTTCAATACATTTAATCTTGGTAAACAAGTTTAATAACTAACAATGTATTCATATATTTTTTTCCAAAAAAAAAACTACAAGACCCAAATTTTGGTGACCTTATGGTGTCACACATTCATATTTTTATATATTTAATTTGATGATAACAATAAAATAAAAAATGGATTACTAATATACTTTGTTGAGAATAAGTTTTAAATAAGTTTTATACAAAAATACATCAACAAGCATAATGGATTCCGTGAAGAAATCAATCTAGAAGTCCAAGAAGGAAGCAAAGTGAAGACTTAAAATAAGTGTTCATTTTAGTTTCTCATTGTATATTTTTATATATTACTTGATAGGACAATTAAAATGAACTCATACACTTCACTCTTTATGCATTAAATTATTGATAATAATAAAATAAAATCTAAGATAAATGGTTCTAAGAATTCACCTAGGTAAAACTGTTAAATCTGGAATTCTATATGAACCAGTCCATCACTTATTCATTAGTTATAAACATCTGGGAATTCTATAGGAACCGGTCAATCGATTGGCTTGACCAATCTAAATCGGTCAACTATTTTATCTGTCAAAGGAACATTAATGACTATAAAAGCTAGCTTTTCTTATATATATATATATATATATATATATATATTGTAAAATTAGATATAGAATCAAAATATATATCATATACAAGCTATTGTAAGAAAAAAAACAACTACAAAATCATAAATACTTGGTCATACTCTAATTTGTTCTATAAATCTTCATATTCAAGCACAAAGAGTATTCAATCTCATTCTCATTATACTTAAACACCTTCAAATCCTATAAGTATTATCTAATGAATTATAAAGATATTAGAACTTTACTTGTAACATCCACTATATTGAGAGAATTTGTTATGAAAAAAAAAACCATTGTAAACCTTTGAAAGTTAGGTAAAAACTCTTGGTATTAGTGAGGTAATGTCACCAAGGGCAAAATCTTGAAGAAAGAATTTCTTCAAATGATGTAAAAATTTTGGTGTGAATTCATTAAGATGGTTATTGTACTCTCAAACTGGGACCAGTGAAGAAATACAATACTCAAATACAGTTTGGTACTTGAGGTGTGGATGTAAGCTTGCTAAACCATGTCAAGAATGAGTTTGCAAATTCTCTCCCTTATCTCTTTACTTTAAGTACTTTAATTATATTATTGGTTATTATATTTGCTTTAAGTAAGTTACATTAATTATTGAATTTAGTGATACACATGATTTGCTCCCCTCTTAGGTGTAAAGTTTCCTTAATCCTTGAACAATAATTGATATCAGAGCTTATTTATAAAAAGTTTTCTTAAATTTTGAGTAAAATAAAAACCACTAGTTATAATCTTCAAAATGAAGGATCATCCACATTTAAGCTATCTATTATTGATGGTAATGATTATGCATATTAAAAAGCTAGAATGATAATCTATCTTCAATCTATTGATTTTGATTTATGGTTATCTGTAGAAAATAGATCTCATAGACCAATTAAAATTGAAAAAGGTATTGAGATTCCTAAAACTAGAAGTGAATATACAGACAATGATAAAAAGTTACTTTATATGGATACTAAAGCCATAAACACATTATATTATGTATTAAGTAGAAGTGAAATCAATAGAATTATATCATGTTGAAAACCTAAAGATATATGACAAGCTTTAGAAGTAACTCATGAAGGAACTAACCAAGTTAAAGAGTTTAAAATCGACATGTCAGTTTACCAATATGAATTATTTAAAATGTTTCATAGTGAATCTATAATTAGCATGTTTACTAGAATGACTACCATAACTAATAGTTTGGATGCACTTGGTAGAACATATACTAATGTGGAAATTATGGGTCTCTACCAAAAATTTAGGAAACAAAGGTAATGGAAATTCCAGAAGCTAGGGATCTCACCAACTTTCATTAGAGAAACTCATTGGTTCTTGAATGACCCATGAGATTACCATAGATAAACAACAAGATGAAAAACCTAAGAAGAATTTGGCTTTCAAAATCGTTCATCACATTAAAGATGATGATGATGATAATGATAACGACTACAATGAACATTGATGAAGATATTACTTTTGTAACACACGGACATCGCGGCGACTCGTTAAAAAATTATCACTCGATTGCAAAAAGAACAGATATCTAACATCTTGTTCTTTTAGGGGAAACGGTCTTGTTTAAGGAGTCGCCACCTAGTATTATGGTCACTAGGAACCTAACTGGTGAACAGAGATCCTATGATACGAGATTGGTTACACAAAAGGGAAGATGCTATCACCCCCTAAGCATCCTACCTGAGGCAGGCTGTATTGCTAGTTTTGTCTAAAATTGCTAAGAATTTGTTCTCCTTTTTCCTTTTTTTTATTCTTCCTTCATTTTCCTGACTCTAGCTTCAGTAAACAATTCCTGCGAATATTTTCAACTCTGGCGTTAGTAAATATCGCACAAATCCAGAAAATACGATACTCCTGACTCTGGCGTCAATGAATATTTTAACAAAAAAATGAATTTGAAGAAGAAAATTTCTGTCATTTTTTCTTGTTTATCCTTTATTATTATTTGCTATTTTTAGATGGAAATAAAAAAAATATAACCTTGCACGACATATTTGCATTCAACAATAATAAATCCACAGATTGAGCACATAGCTAAAAACAATACAAGCATAAAGAAAGAAAATAAAATATAGTGCGAGGGGCCCACAAATAAATCAACGAAGACCTCTAAATTTTTTGGAATTTTCTGATATCAAAAAGGGGCTCGTTTAGCCAAATATCAAAATAGAATGGGCATAAAAATTATGGCCAAGGCATAAGGGTGTGTTTTGCCAAACTCATCCTTAGCAAACACACTTTTGGGTCGGCTGGGCCTAAAGCCTAGACCCGGCCTCCTCCTTTTTTTGGGGGGGGGCTGAGTCCAGCCCAGCCTACATGGGCTGGGTTAGACTCAGCCGGCCCAGCCAGGTCACTGGCCCAAGCCAGTGACCCCGCTAGGCAGCAGGCACGCATGGTTCAAACCACGCGTGCGCCGCATAGGGCGAAGGTAATTAAATTACATTCGCCTTGTTTTTTTATTTTGCAGCAAGAGATGCAGAAACAAAGTGAAAATAAAGGCCTTACCTGGCGATGATGAAGGTGGAGACGAAGATGAAAGTGATGGTTTTCTCCAGAGAATGTTCTTTCCCCTGCTCTTGTGTTTTTTTTTTTTTGTTATGGGTTCTCTTTTTTTTTGGGTTTTTTGTTCCCCTGTTTTCTGCTCTTTTTTTCTCGGTATCTTCCTCCCCCCTTGTTCTTGTGATCCTCTGCCTTTTATAGGCTGTCATGCTGCTTATCCTCCCAGAATCATGATAAGGCATGGGGACATTGTGTTTCAGTCGGATTGAGGCACCGACAATCCCGCCCCTGTTAGACTCTTTTCTATAAGCATAAGGGCGTGAAAATTTTATCCTTATCTCCCTAGGGTTGTAATCTTCACAAAGATAAGCTTTGCAAATTGAGTTTTGGTTGGACTAGGATGCCGGTGTTTCACCATTTCCATTCCTTCTTTGCAGGTGGGCTTTCAGCATCCAAGGATGAAGAAGAGAAATAACGCATGCTTAAAACGGTGCGTTTTGGACTGGAGATGACCATTTCTCAATTTGGTCCTCCAAGTTTCAACATTTTAATCGGGTCCCTGGACAGAATTTCGGTGCATTTTACAAAATGGTTGATGGACCTTAATCACTTGTAATTTTGTCCTTAACTAACTCAGAGATTTAATATTGATTCAATTATGCCCCTGATTTCGTTAATTAAACTAATTCTAAGCTTAATTAAATCCTCAAACTTATCCATTCTTCAATCGAACTCTGATATCATTAACTAAACCCAATCAAAGTTTAAATGAAACTCCATACCAACTAATTCTTTCAATTTCTTTAAAAATTAACTTCCAAAATCATAAATCAAACATGATTAAACCCATCAGAGCTTCCCATTTGTGTTGTTTTGATCTAAACCTCAATTTTTCATTCATTTCCTTTTTATGAATTTTATGTTGTCCAAAATTGGGTTATGAAAACTTTAATTACAAAGTTTCCTAATGAATAAGCAAGATAAGAAAAGATCCGCGAACATCAAGAAATATGGAACATGGTTCAAGAAATGAGCTTTTAAGATGCTTTAAATGCAACAAAAAAAGGCATATCAAAGTAGATCATCCATTTCTTCAATACAAGATGAAGAGTCATCATCACGTAAAGTTACTTTACAGACCAATTAAAATTGAAAATGGTATTGAGATTCCTAAAACTAGAAGTGAATATACAAACAATGATAAAATGTTACTTTATATGGATACTAAAGCCATAAACACATTATATTATGCATTAAGTATAAGTGAATTTAATATAATTATATCATGATGAAAAGCTACAGATATATGGCATGCTTTAGAAGTAACTCATGAAGGAACTAACCAGGTCAAAGAGTTTAAAATCAACATGTTAGTTCACCAATATGAATTGTTTAAAATGTTTCTTAATGAATATATATTAACATGTTTACTAGAATGACTACCATAACTAATAGTTTGGATACACTTGATATAACATATACTAATGTGGAAATTATAGGTCCTTACCAAAAACTTAGGAAACAAAGGTAATGGAAATTCGAGAAGCTAGGGAACTTTCATTAGAGAAGCTCATTAGTTCTTGAATGACCAATGAGATTACAATAGAGAAACAACAACAAGAAGATAAACCAAAGAAGAATTTGGCTTTCAAAATCATTAATCAAATTAAGGATGATGATGATGATTATAACGATGACGACATTGAAGAAGATATTACTTTAATTACAAAGTAATTCCAAAGTTTCCTAATGAATAAACAAGATAAGAAAAGATCCTCAAACATCAAGAAAGATGGAACATGGAAGATTCAAGAAATGAACTTTTAAGATGCTTCAAATGCAATAAAATAGGGCATATCAAAGTTGATAATCCACTTCTTCAATACAAGATGAAGAGTCATCATCACAACAAGGCAATGAAAGCTACTTAGAGTGATGATTTAGATTTAAGATCAAGAAATAAAGAACATGTGGCAAACATGTGTTTTAGGCATTCAAAAGTGAAAATAAGGTACAGTCTTCGGATGATAAATCTAACCCTACTTATGATAAGTTATATGATGCACTTAAATCACTTTATGATAAATTTAAGAAATTATGTTCAAAATATAGTTCTTTAAAACAGAACTATGCATGCTTACTTATAATGAAAGAAACCTTATAAAAGAAAACTTACGTTGTGATTTATGATAGTTGTTGTACACTCACAAGAATGCGACATCGCAGTAATCCTTGTTGGGTGTGTTGAGAGATCATAGGTCAAATAAGGAGTCGATCGTAGTATTATGATTACTAGAAACCCTAAATGGTATTTAAAGATTCTAGGCAAGGGACTAGTTGCGTAAAGGGAAGGTATTAATACCCTTAGTATGCCTTACCTAAGGTAAGCTGCATCGTTTTTCTTTGTTTATGGTTGTTATGGTTTGATAGTGTTTCTAAATTCTATCAGCCTACTATGGTGGATTCATTATGATGAACAAATCTTTGTTTGCTAAATCAAGAACTTAGTCTAAAAGGTCCCAGGTAAAAAAGATTTCAGAAGAAAACAAACTCATTCACAACTTATGTGCCGCGAAGGAGCTGAAGCTAGAAATCTAAAGGAATTTGGTGATTATTGAAATTTCACTTTTTTCTTTGGTATTTTGAAAGTCCATAACTCTTGTACCATGAGACATAGGTTGAAATGTCTATAGTTACCGTTTAAGCTTCTTTTGGGTCAAACTTGAAATTTTTTACATCATTCCAAATAATAGTTCAAATAAAAATCCTTGTAGTTTATATCATTACATTAGAAGTGCTAATAATATTTTGGATATTGACTCTTTTGTAGGTTTTTTATCCTTATATTAAAAGTGAATGATATATTTTCTTGCCAAAAATAAGTTTTTAAATTTCTTAAAATATAGGCCAAAATCTTTGGAATTTAACAAACTTGTTGAAAATTTATGCAACACCCTTTTAAGAAAACATGCCAAAGCATTTTAGATTTTTAAGAAAATGCTCACATAATTTTTAGGATTCCTGGCCATAATAAAAAATAATTGAAAATATTTTTTATTATTTTTTTAAGATTTTGTTTAGCAAAAACTCATTTTCTTTTAAATAAAACTAAAAAAATAGGTCAAACGCATGTTTGCAAAACACACCTTTAAGACACAAAGTTCTTTATAAAAAAAGTTGAAAACCAAACAAGACCTTACCTAAATAACTTGAATTTGACTTGATTGGGTTGACCTAAAATCTCTTATTTGACTATAAATTGAACAAAAAACACTGATTTGACTTAAAAAACAAACCAAAATCAAAATTCAAACAAATCGAGCTTGCTAAAAACATAAAAACTCAAAAATTTATATCAAAACTGAGAAAATACGAAGAACAAATGAAAAACATCAAGAATATGCCTAGCAATATGAATCAAGATCCATACCATATATGAACAAACCTAAAACATAGGAATGTTAGAAATCAATCACTCAATAATAATCAAGCATCAAACATCAACAATTATCAATCAATAATCATGATTTGATTAAAATAAGTTTTAGTGCACAAACAAAACCATATGATTAAAACTTGGAGGTTATTAATGTAAATTAACCCTAGATTATTGATTAATCAAGTTATGGAAAATTATTGGTGCAAAGAATTGGACCAAAATTGATCCAAATCATTGCGCTAATGCAGTGTTCTTCCAAAGAACATTGCACTGAAAACTTAGAATGTGAAGAACAAATTGCCAACCAAAAAATATGCATACCAAGCCCCAAAAAAAGATGAATAATGGAAAGATGACATGTCGTCTGCCTTCTATTCCAAACGATGTGTTTTAAACATGAACCAGATGACATATCATCTATTTAAACCACCGAGAAATTAAAGTTTTTAATTTGGGATTTGGCTAAAATTTAATTTAGCCCCTAATCTATTGATTTCTTTTAATTACAACTGTAATTGTCTTTCAACTTTTAATTTCATGCAATTTGACCCCTATTAAACTCAATTGTTAGCCTCAAAATTCAGTGTATTTTCCAAGTCAGTTCTTTGTTATCAATTTTTGCATTCTGACCCCTAATTAATCAATAAGCTTCCAGTTTTCTTTAATTTTACCCTTGATTAAATCAATGCCACTCCTTAAAGTCTTGCTCCTTTTACGGTTTGGTCCTTAGTTTTGAACTTCTTCAATCAAGCCCACAATTGACTGCCAAAATTTAAAATTTATGCAATTAAACCCTTGTTTTGACCAAATTAGCTTTTAAAAATTACAATTTAACCCTCATACTTCAATTTCTCCCAATTAAAGCCCAAATTAAACTTGAAAATCAATTTTTCTTGCAATTAAGCCCTTAATAAATGCAATTAAACCATAAAGAATTTGAATTGAGTCCTTAAACATCCAATCTTGAATTTTCCTTCCCAAATTCAATTTTCCAATTCAAGAGGCCTTCACTAGTCCATTTTGGACTACCAATATTTCGAATCTTATATATTTTGATCCTCCCCAACTAATCATTAAAAATTTTCTAGGCGTTCTTCATGTTCTCTCTACTAATATATTTTTTTTTAATTTTTTTTCAATTTGTTTTGCATTTCTTTATTTGTATTTTTAGTTTTTTGGTTTTCTTTCTTTTTTCTGATTTTTTGTATATTTCTATGGGGCCTTAAAATGTGTAACAATAAATTCTCTCTCTTTACAATACTTGTGAAGCTAACACTTGTCAAGTGCTCTACACAATAAGTTTGTAAAGACAAACAAATTGTTCTTCAAATCTGATACTCTCAAAGCTTTAGTTTGATTGACATGAAACAATGTCTTCGTAATGATCTCCTTCAACTAGAACTACTATTCAACTATTTTCGTCGGGAAATGAATTATGTCATATTGACAATTTTATTTTAGCTCAGTTGACCTAAAATCCTGAAACTCAACAATTCCTTTTAACTAGAACCCTAGTTTCAACTATTCCTATTAAAAAAAAAAGATTTGTTGTCTCAGCAACCCTTGTTTATAAATAAGTTGACCTAAAATCCTAAATCTCAGTGATTTCTTTTAACTATAACCATGGTTTTACAACTATCAGGAGAACCATATTCTTATAGTTATTCTTCTTTGCAATTGTTTTTCTAGTAGAGTTCCGACATCTTAGTGACTCTTATTTCCAACTTAGTTGACATGAAATCCTGCATCTCAGCAATTCCCTTCAACTAGAACTTTGGTTTTGTAGTTACTAGGAAAACCATATTCTTATAGCTCTTTTTTCATACAACTATTTTTCTTAGAGAGTCCTATTATCTTAGCAACTCTTATTTTCAGCTCCGTTGACTTGAAATCCTGCATTTTAGTGATTGGGAGAACCATATTCTCATAGCTCTTTCCTTATGCAAATGTTTTTATAACTGAGTCTTGTTATCTCAACAACTTCTGTTAGCTTTATTGACTTAAAATCCTACATCTCAACGATTCTTTTTAACTAGAACCTTGGTTTTAAGTTACTATAAGAACCATATTCTCACAACTCTTCTCTTGTGCAACTGTTTCATGAAGTTTTGTTATCTCAGTGATTCTTGTTTTCAACTCAATTGACTTGAAATCCTATATCTCAACTATTTCCTTCAACTAGTACTATGCAAAAGCGTCTTAATTGTTTTGACTGAATCTGAAACAATTTGATTTCAATGCTAGTTTCTTTTCTAATTGCAGGGTTAACTTCCCCCTTATTGATTTCACAGCTTAAAACTCTTTCTTAGCCAATCTTTGACGCATCTGAGTCTGATTTCAAGGCTTTTTCCTATAAAGTAAAACATTGTGCATCTTTACTTGGTTTAGAAAGAAAGGTCCCCCCTTTCTTTGGTTCCTAATTAGTTTCCAAAAATAAGTTTTTAATATTTTTTAAATGCAAGTCAAAATCCTTTGGAATTTTACAAACTTCTTGTAAAATCCATGCAACACCTTAAAAAAAAAAAACGTGTCAAAGTATTTTCGAATTTAAAAACAATGCTCAAGTAATTTTTAGGATTCTTGGCCTTAAAAAAATATATTTTTGAAAATATTTTTTATTATTTTTTTAAGGCTTTGTTTCTCAAAAACTCATTTTCTCTTTAAATAAAATTATCAAAATAGGCTTAAAGGTATGTTTGTCAAACACACCTTTAAGCTATAAAATCCTTTTATCAAAAAAATTGAAAACCAAACAGGACCTTACCCAAATGGTTTGAATTTAACCCGATCGGTTAACCGGAAATCTTTAGTTTAACCATAAATTGAACCAAAACACTAGTTTGACCTAAAAAACAAATTAAAACTTAAAAAAAAATCAAGCTTACAAAAAACACAAAAACCTAAAAAGTTTAGATCAAAACTAAGAAAAAACTAAGAACACAATGAACAAATGAAGAATATCAAGAACATGCCCTGCAACATCAATCAAGATCCAGACCAGATATGAACAAACCAAAGGCATAGGAATGTTGGAAATCAATCACTGAACAATGATCAAGAATCAAATATCAATGATTATCAACCAATAATCATGATTTGATCAAAATAGATTCTGGTGCAAAAACAACTATGATTAAAACTAAAAAACAAAACAGTTATTGATGTAAACTAACCCTAGATTATTTATTAATCAAGTTATGCAAAATTATTGGTGCAAAGAATTGGACCAAAACTTGTCCAAATTATAGAGTCAGGGCAATGTTCTTCCCAAGAACACTGTTTAGAAAACTTAGAAAATGAAGAATAAGCTACCAACCCAAAAATGTGCATACCAAGCCCCAAAACCATGCTTTTTTATTCACACAAACCACATTACCATAGTTACACTTATTTGAGCTAAAACAAATAACAAACAACACCAAACTATCAAAATCATGCATAATGTTTTAATTTTCAAAACTGCCAAATCATGTATAATGTTTTAGAGTTCAAGATTGATATTATGACACTTGAAAGGACTTAGCCAAAACCTAAGAGCCTAGAACATGCAGTAGCAACTTAGAAAAAACTCAATAACCCTACTACCATATTTGGCATATTTCAAATCGATCCTATGTCATAAAAAACAATCATCCAAACATTAAACAACATTAAAAATCAACTCAAAGCAAGATTAAACAAGAAAAAAACAATATTTTTATGCATTAATCAAAATCAAAACTAAAAACATTACAACATTTAAATAAGTTAAAAAATATCATTAAACATGTAAAATAAGCTAGATATGTGTCTCATGGACATCACCTACTTGGTTAGTGGAGGATTATACCTTCTCAGAACCTGTAATCATTATTGTAATTCTTCCTTCAAAATTCCAATCTTTTGCTCAATCTTTAACTTATCATTTTTTCTATTCAATAGTCCATATGTATCTCAATTGAACTTGATTTAATGGCTTTGATTTGTTAGGGGTGTATGGTCAAATATATAAGAGCTTAGATGAAGCCTCCTTGATCCAACAACTTATATGTGTGTGGGTTTGATTCGATGGTTGTGAATGGTTTGGTCTATGACCATGTATGGATAAGCTTAGAAGAAGCCATTTGATCCAACAACTGAGATGTTTGGAAGTTTAATCAGACAACTGGGATTAGTATGGGCTCCAACCCGCTATGTGTGAGCTTATATCAGACTTTGATCTAGCGGTTGAGATCTATTTTGGCAATTTAATTCGATGGTTAAGATTGATTTGAGAGAAAAGAAATTTGTGCAGGAGAGAGGATGAGATAATTACAAAATGTTCAACCCCCCATGTTCAACCCCCCGTGAATAAAGTTAACAATGTGACATTGGTTCTAAAAGGAACCACCCCTAACAACAAATGACCCAGGAAGGTATGAGTTCCAAAAACCTCATTTTGATTTTTGTATATAGGAACCAAGGGGTATAGGGAATAGTTTTGGATAGTGTTTGCTCAAGACACATGATCAGAGACGACTCATTTTTCTCAAGCATTACCAAAATCAATGGAGGAAATGTCACATTTCGAGACAACTCAAAAGGAAAAATAATTGGATTTGGTAATATTTAAGGTAAATCTTCTCTGTCTAATGAAAAACAATTTCTTGTTAATAGCTTAAAGCATAATTTGCTTATCATTAGTCAATTATATGATAAAGGCTATAAAATTATTTTCAATTATGCATGTTGTTTAATTCTTGAAGATGATAAATTAATCTATATAGGAAATAGAAAAATAAATGCTTACAAGATTAAAATTGATACATGCATGAGAATAAAAAGTTGTCTTGTTGCTAGCATTAATGATAGTTTTCTTTGGCATGGAAGACTAGGTTATATTAGCATTGACATACTTTCTAAACTAGTTAAAAATGATCTAGTTAAAGGTCTTTCACATATTGCATTTAAAAAGGAAAAGTTATGTGATGCTTTCAAATGTATAAACAAATGGAGACTTCCTTTAAGCGCAAAAATCACATTTCAACTAACAAACCTTTAGGCCCCGTTTGTTTGCTTAAAAGTAGTTTCCTTTTGGAAAGTGAATTCCAAGAAAAGTGAATTCCGGGAAAGTATTTTGTGATGTTTGGTAGTGTAATGAAAAATAAGTTGGAAAACACTTTCCAGTGTTTGGTTGTGTCATGGAAAATGAGCTGGAAAATAACTTATTAATGTTTTATTTTTCTCAAGTTTATTAAAATAATAAGGAACAAATCTTACAAATTAAAAAAGTTGAATGAGAATGAAATTGAAAAAAAAATATAATTTCATAAATTATCTCAAATAAAATAAATAATAATCAAATCTAAAAAATTAAAAAAAAATAAAAGGTGGAGAAATTAAAATAATAATAATTAACATTTCATAAATTATTTCAAATAAAATAAGTAACAATCAAAAGAATAAGGACCAAATTTGATAGATTAAAAAATTCAATAAAAAAATGATAAGGAAAAAGCAAATAGCAATTATAAAAATAAGGACCAAAATTAATATAAAAATTAAATTTTAAGAGATGGAATTGAAAAATAAATATTCAAAACAAATTATATATAGCAATCAAAAGTTTGAGGATCAAATTTGATATAATCAGTAAATAATGACATTTCTAAATTTTTCACAACTTCCGGAAAGTGTTTTCCGCCCAAATTTTCCAAGAAAACACTTTCTTGAAAACCAAGCCAAATTTTCCTTTGACTAGAAAGTGTTTTCCATTGACTAAATTTTCTAATGGCAAACAATTTCTGAAAAACAAACACAGTCAAAAGGGAAAACACTTTCCTGGAAACCAAACCAAATTTTTCTTTGACTGGAATGTGTTTTTCATTGACCGGAAAGTATTTTCCGTTGACCGGAAAGTGTTTTCCATTGACTAACTTTTCTAATGGCAAACAAACACAGGAAAGTTTGAAAAGTGATTTCCCGGAAAGTGAATTCCGGGAAACAAACATGGCCTTAAAATTATTACACATAGATCTTTTTGGACCCATTAGAACTAGAAACATAAGTGGTAATAGATATGTGTTTATAATTATTGATGACTTTACAAGAGTGCTTGTAATTATTGATAACTTTACAAGATTGTTTTTGAACTTTAAAGATGAAACAATTTATGTATTTTTAAAGTTTTTATAGAAAGTTAAAAATAAAAGGGTTTTCCATAATAAATATGAGTGACCATGGTGGTGAATTTATAAGTGATTTGTTTAAGACATTATATATATATATATATATATATATATATAAAGGATACCACCATAACTTCTCAACTCTTAGAACTCCCTCACAAAATACGATTGTGGAAAGAAAAAATTAGTCTCTTCAGAAATAGCAAGAACTATGTTAAATGAATTTGACGCACCTAAAGGTTTTTGGGCAGAAGTTGTAAAACACTTCTTGTTGTGTTTTAAACCATGTTACTTTGAAACCAGAGTTGAAAATGACTCCTTGTGAGCTTTGGATAGGAAGGAAACCCAGCATCTTATATTTTAAAATTTTTGGTTCAAAATATTTTATTCTCAATATTAAAGATATTTTAGATAAATTTGATTCAAAATCCGATTTGAAATTTTTCTTAGCTATTCCTTCTTTAGCAAAACATATATAATTTATAACAATAAACTTGTCTTGAGGAATCCATGCTAGATCCATCTCATGTATTAAAAGTTTAGACAGTTGATCTAAAGAGATGATATGACTTATAAGGTGTAACCGGAAGCTATCGTGCATCGATAAGTAAAGAAACTTAGATCAAAGAAAATAGTTTAAGTGAAAGAGAATTAAAAAGATAATTTATATGAGGAAGAGATATAAGAGCTTAAGGACAAAATTCACGAGGACTATCCTTACCTTTTTTAAAATTTGATAAGTCTTCAAGTGTTTCTATCAAGT
>Ga0325404_1000330_pt1 | contig 46792 bp, 22 predicted proteins | sample PopdelMetagenome_18_FD_205664 | JGI IMG/M metagenome (GOLD analysis project Ga0325404, IMG submission 205664) | Populus deltoides microbial communities from Bellville, Georgia, United States - Xylem-Control-R1 | ecosystem: Host-associated > Plants > Phyllosphere > Stem > Wood/Secondary xylem...
ATTTGTTTCCCGTTACCATTGTAAGGCTATATAATGAGCCACACTTATCATTCAATAATTAAGCAACCTTAATCATTTTGTGCACACTTTAAGCAAGCTACTATTCTTGTTCATTAAGTGTAACAAAAGCAACTTAAAATGACTAAAATGAAAGATTTGGCATAAATTATAATGTTTATTCCAAAAAAAAGGCATGGCTTATTGCTTGAAGAAGGTTGTTGCTACTATTATGAAAAAAAAATTGTTATTTCTGAATTTAAAAACGATATAATTTGAAGTTTGATCTTTTATAAAAATTTAAATATCATTTTTAATTTTCAAATCATTTTAGCTTGATTTATTTAGAATTCTATAACTTTAAATGTAGGTTAAAAACTAAAATAAGATCTAGGCTGTAGTGAACTCTAGATAAATTCAAACTTCTCTATTTATGTTATGGTTTGAACTTCAAAATGACAGAAATGGGTTTTAGAATCTTAATAAAAGTTTTACACCAACGTCCTAGCTTTCCAACAAGATAAATAACATCTAAAACCGAGGTTTTTAGCTCTATTTATAACTCAAAAATCAAATAGTGTTCTAGTTTAACTAGACCAAACTACCTCTTCCAAATCAAACCTATCTCGGTGTATATCATGTCTTTTTTTGTTTCAATTTTTTTTTGTTTTGTTTTGTTTTGTTCCCTTTATTTTTTTTATAGGTCCTCTTGACAGCCCCAAAAAACTTCATTTTGCCGAATCTCCACAATTCTTGGTGACACTATTATTATCTTCTCGGCTTCATTTTTTTTCTTTTTTTCTCACTCTTTTTTTTTTGTTGAAAAATTTGCTCCAGAACAGAATTAATGGGTATTTTTTAGGCCAAATTAAAAATAGAATTCACTCATTTTTTAAGGTTAAAACCAAATAGTGTTCTAGTTTAACTAAACCAAACTACCTCTTCCAAATCAAACCTATCTCGGTGTATATCATGTTTTTTTTTGTTTCAACCTTTTTTTTTGTTTTGTTTTGGTCCCCTTATTTTTTTTATAGGTCCTCTTAACAGCCCCAAAAAACTTCATTTTGCTGAATCTCCACAATTCTTGGTGACATTATTATTATCTTCTCGGCTTCATTTTTTCTTTTTTTTCACTCTTTTTTTTGTTGAAAAATTTGCTCCAAAACAGAATTAATGGGTATTTTTTAGGCCAAATTAAAAATAGAATTCACTCATTTTTTAAGGTTAAAACCTTGTTGGAATTTAATTCCTAACATAAGCTCTTTGACATGAAATATTAACATGATTAAACAAATTATGGATGAATGAGAAAATGATTTCAAAGAGAACTTGGTTGACATGTTTTTGGTGTTTATAGAAACCCTTTAAAAGAACTATATTCTACATAGAAAAGAAACAAAATTTTCTTGGTGTTTATATATTAGAAAGTTAAGAAGTTAGAGTCGGGTTCAAAGAGCACCCAAGTTTTTAGAGGGGAGTGGTCCTAAGAAAAATAGGGTTTGGGCTTGAACCCACATGTGGGTTATGTTAAATATATTTGGCCTTGGAACACACACGGGCACGCGGCCAACCCGACTCGACTCTAGGCCCAGGCATGAGTTTTAGTTTATTGTAAAATAATTTTTTGGGTTATAAAAAATTATTTTTTGCCAACTAAAATTTAAGTTTGGGTTTGTTGCATCAAGAATTATTCTTTCAGCCTAATGTCTTATCCAGTCTAGCCCGTGTTTTGTTTAGTCCAATTAATAAAAAAAATAAGTTGATTAATTTCTTCTAGAAACATTTTCTGTAAACCTAAATAATTTTTCAGCTAAAAAACAACACATTTATGATCAAAATGTTCAGATTTAATTGTTGTTTTATGCTGAGTTATCAAAGTTGATATGTCATGAATTAGTTGTGGTTATTACTAGAACTGATTCTTTATTTTTTTTATCTTCTAAAATTCACTATAAAAAAGAGAGGTGAAGGAAGAGTTTTCAACAATGTTTTTTTTTTTTCAGATTTTACACACTCTTCCTTATCTCAATTTTAGTGTTTTCTTCTCAAGTTTTAAGTTTTGACTTTCCTTTAAAATCTAGAGCTTAGGTTCATTTTGTTGAGAGATACTCTAGTCTTTGGTTCATAGACCTTATTTCATAGCGCATCTAAATAAAGTGGCGGTGTTGGAATTTTGGGAGACTCATTGCAAACATCCTAGTTATACCAAGTGGGAAGCAATAAATCCTTAAGAACAAAGAATTCATCTTTGATAACAATAAAAACTTCATCATTTTAAAGTCCCTTAACAAGTAAATATTCTTTCTTGTTTTAATCTAAACAAAGATATATTGTTTGATTAGTATGCAGGGTCGGTCTTTGATTTGATATCAATTGTAAGTTTGGATATATACTTAGTTTTCATGCTAGAATCCTTTTATAATATTTGTGTTTAAAGCATGTTTGCTATTAATTATTTTATTGCATGCTTAAATTTTTAAACATGTATAAACTCTAGTATTTTATTGGACAACTTTTATTTAACATGTCTTCATAACGATAAACTAAACAATCCTTTCTCATTAGTTTAATAAATCATAATATTTTATGGTCAACAATATTGAGGTTTATCTATTTGAGTTTTTGTTTTGTTTAATTTCTTGAGAAAACTATTTTTATTGTTATATTAAAATTTTAACTTATATCTAGTTGTATTTATTCATGTTTTATATGAATCTTTTTAGTTTAATGCATGTTATCCTTATGAACTATTCTTTTAAATCAATGGTTATATGTTTGTTTAGTTTATACATGAGTTTTTCTATTTTCTATGGTATGATCATGCCTTTTGTTTAATTGTGTTGTAACCTAAATGTGACTCATCTTTTCAAAATATTTTAAAAAAATCCAAAAAATAAAAAAAATTCAAAAAATTATGTTGTTGATATATTTCAACCATTCGCACATCTATTTTATAATTTTCAACTATGTTTTTCTTTTTGATGTCTTTTTTAAAAAATCAAAATTCAAAAAAATATTCTTCCGATGCCTCTGTGCCTATTTTATAATTTTAAACCTCTACAAAAAAAAAACTTGAAAAGGAAAAAAAATCCAAAAATATGCTTTCGATGTATTTCATCCATTAATGCATACATTTCATAATTCTTGATTTCTTATTGAATTGATGTTAACATTATTTTGAAAAATCAAAATATAAAAAAAATAAGAAAATCAAAAATCAAAATAAAAAGCAAAACGGACAAAAGGTTAAAATGCAAAACAACAGAAATGAAAGACCAAAGTGAAATTGAGTTACTTGGGGGTCAAGTAATTGAATAGAAAATTACAAAAAAAGTTAGACTATAATTAGAAGGGTGAATATTGTGAGAGGAGGGAGAAAAAGGAGAACCCTAATCATGAAAAGAAGAAAATTCCTAGCTAAAAAACCCCTAGCGAGATAAAAACAAATTAGAGAGAAGAAAAGGAAGGGAAATTCTTCATCTTCTCTTTCGCAAAAACCTAACTTATATCTCTTTTATTTCTCTTCCCCACCAACTCCAGCTAACCACCCATACCTTTCACTACCCACCACGAGCTTTTTCATGGCATCTCTAACAACAGGACAACCTATGGCGGCCATAAATAAATGAGAAACTGAAAGAGAAAAAATAAAAACAAAACAACAGTAAAGGATATAAAAAGATAGTAGAACACCAGAACTTCAAATCATCTTATCTCTTTTCATCCGTTACTTACCTATACCATCAGCACCAAGTGGTGGCACAACCTACAGGGTTGTCGACGTGCCTCTCATCTCTACTATTAAACCCAAAGACACGTTGTAACCAAAACTATCCAGAAACAATTATAGTAGAGGGATAAAAAAGGTTGAAATTTGAATGATCAAATCTTTATCGCTGAACATCGATGATCGACACCACTACCACCAATTGAAAGCATAGGAGGTGATGCAGTCTGCAGGGTGGTCAACGCACCACCTTTCTCCATTATTAATTTGAATGACATGATGTAATTCTAGTCATTGTTGCCAATATTTCCAACACTATTCTAGCCACTCAACCTAACTCTAGCTAACTTGAGAGGTCCATTTTGAACCCAAAACATCTTTTAAATAATTATTTTGATTTATTGTTTATTTTTATGCGTGTTATGGTGAAGATTTTTGGATTGATTGTGTTTGTGTGTGTACACTTGATTGATTATGTTTGTGTGTGAAAACTTGAATTTCTTATGTGATTAGTTTTCTAACATGATGTGTTTAATAGATAAATATGCATTGGAAATGTATTCAATATGTTTTCAAATCTTTTTTTTTTATCTTTACGCATTTCAACCGAATCCCTCAAGTTGCATATTGTTATTTTATGTGTTCATTGCCATTTCATTGTCATCTCAAATGATATAATGTTATTTTCTTTTTGTAAGAGAAGCACATTCGCATTGCCATTTAGTTCAAATAACATACGAAAGTTTTTTCTTCGTTCATGCATGTATGTTTATATTATATGCGTTTTGTACTTTGGTTACAAAATCCATCAAGGGTTTCGGCCCATATTAAAAGGCCTTGCTTAGAAAATGCCAACATTTCAATGTTTTAAAAATACTTCCTTTTCTAAATTGTGTTTACTTAATCTCCAATAGAATTTTTCAATTTTGATATGTTATTCACCTTCAATATTCAAGGTAAATGATCTTATAACAAGTCATTACTTTGGATGTTGATTGAGAGTAGTAACTTCATTCTATATTTGATTTTTAAAAATCAAGATCTTCTTTTGAGATACATAAGTCAAATGCTCATTAACGATTCCTAATATAAATAAACCCTGAAAGGTTGTTACTCTTATGTATCGATTAGGTGTAACAAGAAATTGTTCACTAACAATGGTTATACATAAATGAGTCTTTACTAATTGGTATGTGTAAGTATTGGTTGGGGGCAACACTCTAAAATTGAATAATAAATATGATTGTTCATATAACAACACACCTAAGAATAAATAAACCCGTAAAGGTCATTGTCAAACTTTTAGTCCAAAAGGGACATTCAATATCACTAAATTCCTTTTTCAAACAAATGAATATATAATAGCTATTTGGATGTTTAGGACTATTGTATAAAATCTCATTCAACCAAATATAAGCGAATCTAGTACTATAGGATAAATGAGCATTCCTCAGTCGTTGTCCATTGATCGTGGTTGCATAAATAAATGTTTATCGACAACCTATCTAGGTTTAGGGTTGGACCAATTGAGCTCTATGTAGGCCCATCCCAGTTACTTGAAAAGACCACCAATAGTTATAGGTCTCAATCAAGAGTAACTGGCTTTAGATATGTTACTAATTATTATTCGAGTGAATAAACCTTCACCGGTTATCATATTGATAGCAATTCGGAATGAAAAAAATGATGAGGACTTTAGAATGGATAGGTTAAAGCCCAACCATCCACCTTATATTGAGGGTTTTGCAATGCATCTATTCTTACACATGTAGATAGACCATTAATATATTAGGCATGACAAACCCATTAAGAATAAAAGTTAAGTAGCAATGGAACTTACCTTAGGTAGTGTCATAACCTAATTTTGGGTTACCAAAAATTATTTTATAAGAAATATATAATTTCCTTCTTATTTAAAAATCCAGAAAAAAAATCAGAAATTTAAAATCCAAAAAAAAATTTCAGGACACAAGAAGGTAAGCATTTGAGGTGCAACATATCAAAATGCCAAAAAAATACTCAGATTAGAGATATTTTGACAAGATGGGCTAAAGAAAAAAAAGACCTAATGGAAAGAAAATTGAGGTTGAAATCCAAACTTGATCAAAATTTAAAGAATTAATTAAATTTAAGGATTTCATTAAACTTTTAATGAGTTTACCTGACTTAATTAAGGACTTAATTGAAGAAAAAATTAAGTTTGAAAGTTAATTTGACCAAAATTGAAAGAATTAATTAAGTTCAAGAGCTTAATTAAACTTGTAATGGGTTTTGTTGACTCAATCAAGTATTCAATTAAAGAAACATTAAGTTTGAAGGCCTAATTCGGGTCAATTTACAATAAATAAAATATTAGGGACCTAATTAAAACTCTGGATAGCCTAATTGGTGCAATCAGGTGCTTAATTGAAAAGAATCAAAAGTTTAAAGGGAAAATTAATGATGAAATTAAAAATATCCAAGACCAAGGATCATATCGTAAAAAAATCACAAATTGAGGGTCAAAATTGATGTAATCAGAGAATTAATTGAAAGAAATCATGTCGAATTTAACAAAATCAAAAGATTAGGGATTACATTGAAAACAAAAAAAAGAATGAATTAAAAGGAACAAATGGTGTTGTTTGGCACCATTGTTCATTTTCTTCTTTATTTTCCCCATGAATGAGCTAGAAAGAGACCCTTTTACAAAGCCATTTAATGCACCTCTCACATTTTAGGTAAGATAAAAGGCATGCTCATTTGGTTGACCTGACATTGTATTATGCCTCCAGCATGGTTCTTGTCGAGTGGTCACCTCAGAAGCTGTTGCAATGCTGGTCCAAAACCCCTAACTCAATTAACATTTAACAATTTGGTTCGAGAGTACAAGGTTTTTTTGGTTTGTTATGAAAGGCCAGGATTGATCAAACGCTTGGGAAGACGAGGACTTAAACCAAGAAAAAAGCTGATACCCATCTTTTACTCTCCTATAAATAACAACCCAGTTACTTTAAAAGGAGGGGGCGCTTGAGGGGAAGAAAAAAATAGAGAGCTGAACCTAACACCACACCAACACAAACTACCTTTTCTTTATAGAAACAATCTTGTTTCAGCTAAAAGCAGTGACACAATCTATGTATGGTCAGGAATAATAGTAGTCTTCTCCATGTCGATAGCCTCATAGCAAATAAGTAGCCTTATCTTCCTTGTTCCAGTCGAGAGTAACAAAAAACCCAATCCAAGTCAAAAGAAGTAGTTTGGAGTAGTTTAGTTCATCCTCGTAACAAATCAGTACAGTTTTTTTAGTGGCAGAAGTTCTAAGTCTTAGCAGTTTTACTTCTTTATTTTTTTCCATTGAAACTGTCACGGGGGGGCAACGTCGGGACTGACATGTTTTTATATATGATGACGCCTCCTAATGAGGTGTGTCTTGTTCAGAAAGGAAAGAGTTTGAGTTTAATTATAAAATTATGATAAAGGTTTAGGAGTCACCAACTAGTATTATGGTTACTAGGAAACCTATTGTCTACGAGAGTCTGAGTAAGGAATTGGTTGTACAAGGGAAAATGCATCACCCCCGATGCACCCTACCTAAGGTAAGTTGCATTGTTGTTTGATTGTTTTTTAAGTCAAGTTCCTATTTGTTGATCTTTTTCTAAGATCTAAGACAAATCTCCTTTCGTGAGAAAGTCTTTATCTTATTGGGTGAAGTCCTAACCGTTTTAAAGTCTAAATTTTAGTTTCGCATTTATTTTTACTTTGTATCTTTAGTATTTGAGGGTGTACTCTATTGTGTAGTTTTACACTCTCAAATTTAAAGTCTACATCTGAACCCCAATATAAAAATGAACAAAATGATTGGTAAATGGTTTTTGATATTTTGGTCAAATCCTAATGAATAATCATAAACTGATTACAATATCCATTTCTTTTTGCTTTTTTAAGACATGAGAAAGATGCAATTTTGTTGCTTTTGCTTTTGAAAATATGCTTGAAACATTTTTAGGATCTAGTCGTATGCATGAAAACAAAATATTTTTTTTATTTTTGAAAAGGAGAAATTAATTTAAAAGTTTTGAGGTTTTTTTTGAATTTTTAATTTTTTTAATAAATGTTTCAGAGAAACCAAATATTTTAATACTAGATTTGTATCTTACAATGTAAAAATATAAACCAATATTATATAAAATTGATAGAAAAAACATGCGAGAAAATTACAAATGTTTTTAAAAGACTTTTGAATTTTTTTTGGAATTTTTTTATTTTTATAATAATATTATATCATATTATTATTAAATATAATGACTGGACCCAACCTAGTCAACTGAGCTGAACCTAGCCAAGTTGGGCCGACTAGTAGCCCAACGAGTTTGGTCTTTTCTTTTCTTTGTTTTTGTTGGGCTGGGCTGTAACAAGTCCAGCCTAGCCTAACCCAACATCGGGGGGGTTAATTATTTCCCCTTGCATGTAGTACGAATTCTCGTTCTACATGTAGACATCGACCATATAGGGGGGAGGAAGAAGAAGGGGAAGAAAAGGGGAGAAGGTTACCTGGCTTGAAGGCCATGACAGCAGTAAGGATGTTCGGTCGGTGGCTTAGAAGGCTTTGATGGAGGAAATGGTAGCCGGTGTCGGTTATGGGGGGAGGAAATAAAAAACTATAGAGGAGAGGGGAAACATGCGGTGACTGCTTCCATCATGAGGTGGCCGGTTGGAGGTCAAGTGGGTGGCTCTTAACGAAGTTATTGGTGGAGAGACTAGCGTCGAGGTCGTCATAGCTGAGGGCATGGAGAGGGGGGGGAGAGAGAGAATGATAATGGTAGAGAGAAAAAAAAATAGGGAACAATCTAGTTTTTTTTATCTTAGAACCAAAATTCTCCTCAATCAAGCCATGAAATCCACATCTATTTATAGGGGTGGAAAAGAGAAATTTGGTCTCCACTAGTGTCAAATCTTGGCCCTTGGTTCGATCGGGAAGGATCCTAATTGCCAGTTGAAAGTAAGCATTATAGGCTGCTAGGTTTGTTGTAAAAGAGGGGCTAGTCGAGTTGGCCACTTTAGAGCACTGTCATCATCTCTATGGTGTCAGTCTGCTAGAATTAACCACACTAGGGTGTAGTCAGATGTCATGTGATTATTTTTCTGTAAGTTTTATCCAATTTGGTGAAGAAATGAAGCGTTAAATGCCTTGGGAAGTTGGTCACTCGAGCAGCTTTTTTTGTAGAAGAAGATGAACAATCAAGTTCAAAACGATGCCAGTTTGGTAAATTTCATTTTAGCCCTTTGATTTGTGATTTATTCTTAGTTACACTCCTAGTTGGCTTCAAACTTTAATTTTATGCAATTGTACCCTTGATAAAGTTCAATTTAAGCCCTGGATTTCAGCGCCTTTTTTATTTTGGTCATTGGTCTCAAATTTCTTCAATTTAGTCCCTAATTGAACATTAAACTTTCAAATTTCTTCAATTTCAGGCCTGATTTTAGCCGATTGGGTCCCTAAAGTAGTGTCTTTTGCAAAATGATCATTGGCTATGAATTTTTACAATTTAGCCCTTAATTGACCCCAAAGCTTTAATTTTCTTGTAATTGTACCCCTAATTTTAATTAATTAATTTTGTAAAAATGAAATTTGGTTTCCTAAAATTATAATCCTCTCAATTAAACCCAAATTAGCCTCTCAAACTTAATGTTTCACTAATTAAACCCCTAAAAAAATTAATTTGACCCATTTAAAGTACAATTAAGTCCTTACACCTAATTAAATCCTTTAATTGGACTCAAATTAATTCTTAAACATAATAAAACTTTAATTTGACTCATGATTAAATCAAATTAGCCAATTAAAATTTAATTATGTCCTTAGGTTTAATTTTTATGCAAATTCGTCCAATAATTATGTAACTTCACCTTGATTTTGCATTGTTCCTCTATTTTTTGGTTAAATGAGGTATAATTAAGCTCTTAATTTTGTCTAAAATTGTAGCTTTTGCAAAAATGTTAGTTCTTTTTTAATTTAATTTAATTTAATTTTTTATTTTGGCAGAAAGAAGATGAATTTGAGTAATAACCCAGAAATGGGTTATTACAGAAACGACCATAAATAACAGCCCTGCTCCATCTGTGTGCAATAACCCTACTCTAGCTATAAGCATCAGTCTCTATTCTAACCAAGAATATTTCTAGGTGCCAAGAGGGAGCTGCAACGAAAAAAATGTTTGTAGGAGCCTAGGTAAGATTATATAGTTTCCACCACTAAGGAGAACACTTTTCTTTTTTTTTTTTAAACACCATTACACAACCTCTCTTCTTTCAAGCCCTTGTTAAAATCCTGACCTCCATACTCTCCCAAACTGGTGAAAATACAAAGCCTTAAAAAATTAAATTCCAAAAGAAACTAAACCAAACTTGCCACTTTATAGGACTAATAATTGTTGATCTTATCATTATGATTTGCTCAAAGCTTTAGCTTTCCTAAGTAATCAATTCTAGAAGGTAAAGTTTGTTCTTTTTTAGGAGCCAAGATGATATGTTCCACTTCACATACACTAAGCCATGGCACCAAATCACAAAGTGTAGTGGCACCAAACCACGAATTGTAGTGGCAAGATGGAAGACTTGGTTTAATTTGTTTGTTTAGGCATTGTTTGTTAAGTCTGTTACGTGGATGCTATTTTTTGTCCTGTTTTTCAGCATTTTTTATTCTTTAGCATTGTTGTTAGTTCCCTACTAATTGTATAGTTATATATAGCCCGAAGGAGTTCAACAAAGGCAAATAGATATTTCTTAAACAACCCATTTATTCTCCTATTTCTTTCTTATTCTAAATTCTTCATATCAGTGGTATCAGAGTCAAGTAACGACCATGGACACTCGTGGCAAAATGAATGCAGAATTCCATAACAATGTCAACAAAATCTTGGCACGACATGAGATCAATTTCGATCTGGTGAACATAGCCTTACAAATGGTGTTAACCGAGCTTTAAGCTCTCAAACCTCTTGTAGCCAAAACAATAGCCCTCCCAAAACCAACCCATTTGCATGTGATGAATCCGCACACCCACATACTTCTCATTCTGACACTATAAATGACCACTCCCATCGACACCTCAAGTTTTCCTTCCCAAAGTTTAACGGAGAAGACTCAACTAGATGGATTTACAAGGCAGAGCAATACTTTGAATTCAAAAATATTGCACCAGAATAACAAATTCATCTGGCCTCCTTCCATTTAGAAGGCATCGCTTTGTAATTGCATGAGTGGTTGACGAAATTCTACAGACCACTCACATGGGATGAGTTCACCAAGGATATAGAACTCTGATTTGGTCCACCCAACTATGAGGACCTTTAAAAAGCTCTAACTTACATTAAATAAACCATAATTATGCACCTTATAAAGAAGCTTTTGAAAGGCTTTCCCACCGAGTTGACGGCTTGCTCGAAAAGTTCCTAAGTGGTTGTTTTATTGCAAGACTTTGACATGACATTCACATAGATGTAAAAATTAAACAACCTAAAACCTTGGCAGATATAATAGGAGTGGCTCGACTAATTGAGGAACACAACCAGCTGTAAAGGAGACCAAACTAGCAACTCTATTCCTAACCAGTTTTTGCGACAACAAAGGCCTTATCAAACCTAATAGCTGGTGTGCTAGACCTTTACTAACCCAATGCATAAACCAAAGTTCCAATACTCAACCAGCAACCTTCCGCCAAATCACCAATCAAGAGGCACGAGAATGTCAAAAGAAGGGGTTATGTTATTATTGTGATGAAAAGTTTGTTCCAGGCCATTGTTGCGAACGACCACAATTATTTATGATCAAGGATTTACCCCATACAAGCTAGTTATTTATTGCTTGGTTGACCATGACAATATAATATAAGAGCTATGTATAATGGAGTGACAAATAAGTATTCCTTTGAGATGAATGGAAAACCTATAACTCTTATATCTTTGACACTTGAGAAAATATGTAAGGAGCAATTGAAATTGAAGAAGAAAAATATGACTAAAAATAAGAGCTTGTATATCAATGAGACCTTCTTTGCTAACAAGGTTCTTTTTGGTTTTGATGATGATGTTATTCTTCGACTTTGTACTGATTTGTTGATCTTAGAATATGTTTTCAATTATACATATTTAAGGTCAAATATTTTAAAAAAATACAAGCATGATACGAACCAAGTCAAGTTTGAATTTGGCCTTAAAATGTTTGCTAACAAGTTTTGCGAGATCGAGCATATCTTTCAAACCGTACACTGGATCAAGCTCAAAATTTTATAAGAAGATACTGGACATATGGAACTATATTTTGGTAGATTTTGCAGGTCAAATGGAGTTTGAGAACATATTACTCAGAGGGTCGAAATCACTAGATGAATCTTGTCAATTCATCCATATTAGATCTTTATGTATTGTTTGGAACATATCTAGAGCTACAAGTGAAGGTTTGTTATGATTCAAATTGGTCTAGAAACAAGAAATCTCAAATTTTCCAACTATATATGGTAGGCCAAGTAATTTATCTAGACAAGAGAGAACAACATGTTTGAAGTCAGAACTGAAATCTGCTAAGAATGTGCAGAAATTAGAGATTCGGGCTACATGGAGGAATTTTAGCATGAAGACTTTGTTTATATTATCCTATTTTATTTATTTAATTAATGTTGAATAATTGCTTTTAATTTGTGTTTGTTCTGACCCATTATATATTATTTAGGGGGTTATTTCATTATTGAACTTATATTAGTTGATTACTAGTTTAAGCTCATTAGGGTTAGTTAAAGGAGACTATAATATGTTTTTTTTAGCTGCAAATTTCAGCAGCAAGTTGAAAAATAAACATGAGTTTTTCTTTTGTTTGTTTGTTGCAAAATAATTTTTCTTTAAAGGGATAAATATTTGACTTATTGAAGATTAATAGACTTCATGATGTTATTCGCATACTTATAGTTCTTAGATACAATGTGATCTCTTAATCTAAGTCTTTTTGCAATATATTTTGTTATTAGGTATAAGGTCACCACTTAGTCAGGGTTCTATATACACCTTTAGTTCTGAGGTACATGGTTACCTCTTGGTTAGGATTCTATCAAGCTTGATTTTTAGCTTTCCGAGTTATTATCTACTCCGTTAGGGGTTGCTTGATCACGTGATCAAAAGGTCCATGTAATTTATGTTTTGGTTATAAGATTGTATTCTTCTCTTGTTATTTCCCTGACTACTGAGAAAAAATGAATTTAGTCTTTGACATTTAGTAAAAGCTCAATTGCATCCTAATTTGTTTTTTACATTTTAATCCCTATAATTTTAGAATTTTATGTTTTGATCTTAAAACTTCATTTCTCTCACATTTTGTCCCTCAATGTTGAGGGAGAAGAGAGATAAATTTTAATCCTCTACATTTTAGCCTTAAAAAAATTGATCTTAGTGTTGATGGGTTTGTCTTCGGGAAGTTCAGTGAAGATGGCTTTGTCCTTTACTCATATTAAAAAATATACATCGGGGTTTGTAAAGTCTTTTTATTTGTTTTTTATTTGTTTTTTGGATTTCAAACTGATTAAATATTGTTTTGAGGTTATTATGATTCTTATAATATTTTTAGTGTTTTTTTGTTAAAATAGGTTTGGAATTTGGGTTTTGGGATCTAAATATCATGTTGTTAATAAAAAAAATCATGTTTTGCCAAAACAAAAATACATAAAAGTAAATGAGGATTTTGACTAGGTAAATATTTTTTTTCTATAGAATTTTAATCCTTAAACTCTTTTGAATTTTTATTTTAATTATCGCATATATAGATAAAAGTTTTATTGGAAAATGATCTTTACTTCATTCCATTGTTTATTACACATATTTTAGTGTTAACTAGATACTTGACCCGAGCTTTGCCGCTAATCAGATATTTTTTTCAAATAAAAAAATTATATACACAGGTTTTTTCAACACATTTTTATAGTTAAAATTTTTTTAAGTGAAAATAAAAAAAACTTATGCATACATGTAATCAAATAAATCGAGTACTATGTGTGTTAATAAATGAAAAAAAAATCATAAACAATAACTAAAAATAAAGATAAAAAAAAATTAAGAAATAAATGTAGATCAAAATATTTATTCTTGCAAACCGGGACATTTACCTAATTGTGTTTGGTAAATTTGCATATTAAAATAATTTTTTCCATTCGAGCAAACGATAATAGAATTAGAGACACAAATTAAATTGGTTGAATAAAATAAAAGGGAGAAAAAACATTATGTAAGATTGTATATATTAGAAATATTATCTGAAAATAATTTTTTTTATTTTGAAAAATAAAGTTCATCTATATGAAAGATAAAAAAATATAGATGAATAAGAAAATCTCTTTAATACTAAATACATAATAAAAAAATAATCATTTAAAATAGACTCTCTAAACAAAGTGAAAGAAAGAAGAGGTATTAATCTAAATATAAAAAAACAGAGAAAGAAACCATATCGAAAAAACACATTAATTTAAAAAAAAAGGAGAAAAAAAGAAAAAGCAACGGTCAGGCGTTGCTGGACCTAACATGTAAGGGCAGCCCGTCTGACCCATTTCATCAAGGCCCACATGTAGGCCTCACCTAGTAGGCCCATGCGACTAGGTCCTTATATTTTTCTAGTTGCAACTGGGACGAAAGACAAGTCGCCTGCCTTAAATGCTTTTGAAAAAAAAATCAGACAACACATCGTTTGATTTGCCCAGATCATGACCACTATGGTTACAATAAAATCGGGGCTTAAGTGGTTTGACCTCAAAACTTGTGTTTCAACCCATTTTTTACCCAAAAGCCTTTAGAAACCACGATAAACTTATCAATTGCCTTAAAAAACCGTCCCAAAAGCCGAATTCAACCCGAAATCGAAAATCAAACCAAGTTTAGATATGTTTTTTACAAACTTTCAAGGTAAAAAAACACATAATATGAAGTCCTCTCATCAAATAGAACCATTCAACATAAACATCGATCGTTTTGGTGTTCTAAATCGGTGTCAGTGATTTTTTCTCTCTCTAAGGTTGGAATACGATAACCTCTTTCTCCTTTGTCAATTAGGGACTAAAAATAACAAAAATAAACTTTTGTACCAAAATTGAATTTGAAAAAAATTGGGTAGCTAAAATCATATAATTTACATTATTTTTAAAGTTTGATGACCAAAGTATATATTTTCTGAAATTTCTGGCATGCCACCCATGTTTGACATCCTTTTCATTTCAGTTCATATTGTTCCAATTCCACCATTGACTAAGAAATAAAAAACAATTGACCTTAAATTAGGATCAAATCACCAAAAATAAAATTTTAAGTACTAAAAAAATTGTCAAAAAATTAATAGTGACATCCACAATGTTTTGGAAGGAGACGAATAGTATTGGTTGCACAATGTTCACCTTACACGTTGTAGTTTTTAAATTAATTAGTGGATTCTTTGTAGCCCACACTTACAAAATATTAATAAATACATCTTTCTTTTGCATCTTTTTAAGGATGTCAACTTTCAATTTTAGTTTTTATTGGCTTTCACAACTCTTTTCATGATTTTTCATTTTAAAAAAATATTATATTAAGTGCATACATCATTATCTCATTTCTCAAATAACATTTTTTATGATATTAGAAAACACATTCATAATACCGACATTTCTTTTTTACATTAAAAATTAACTGTAAATCTTGCTTGTAACGTAGCACATTCATAATAAACTAGTTCATTTTAAAATAATAAATAATAAAAACTTAAGCTCATAAAAAATAGTGCATATATGCTTTTTTTTTTATTACTTGTAAAAAAGATAATGCTAGAAAATGATACAAGTATGTTGATTTTTGTGTTGCAACAATATTTTATTAGTTTTGATTAAAGTCTAATCTATTCATTTTAATTATACAATCCTTAAAGTCTTGACTATAACAAAAGTAACAGATACAACTATAAAAAAAGGCAATAACATTTCTTTTAGTATGAGAATCAAAATTGTTAAACCTAACCGTTGGTGAATTGATCCAAAAAACCTAAGACTCAAAGATTGGCTTGGATCTAGTTTCAAGTTGAATTATAAAAGACATTGACTAGGTGAAACCCGGTTGACTCGATTAAATTTGTCCCTGTCAACACAATAATTTGTTTTTATGAAAAATAAGATCTTATTTGAATAAAAATACTTGACTTGATGATATATGGGTTGACTCGATGTTGCAATGACTCAAATCTTTTTTTATGTCGATCATTAGATTAGGTATGAGAACCATGATAAGAAATATTTCGGTTAAGGGAAAAAAATCCAACATCATTAAAAAAAAATTAAAAGCCATCAATGTTTTTATTGTGATTTATAAGGCAAAATGTTTTAATTTTTTTGTCCTTTTTTCACTTCATTCATTCAAAATTCTCTTTTAATCTCGTCCTTCCATATTATGTTTATTGGGACTTGAGATTGATAATTTATTTTAATTTGTCTTTTCTATGGTTATCATAGTCTTAGAAAAACATCCTAGTATCTAGTTGGTACTTGATTTAACAAAAAAGAAATTGAATTTATTGGTTGAAAGAAATTAAAAAAAAGGGACTGAAATTAAAACAAATAAATAATGGCAAACCTTTTGTTTTTTTAAAAAATAAGATGTCAATTATGGTCCTTTTTTTTGGCATTTAGTCATTAAACTTTTTTGTTTTCAAATTGATTTTCTCAATGTTTTTTTTTATTGGAATTCATGATTCATAGTTCATTTTGATATATTTCTCATCAAATTGTCTTAATCTCAAATAAAATATTACATCATTGAGTTGATGCTTAATTTTATATAAAAAAATTAAGTTTAATTGTTTGAGAAAAATTGAAAAGGAGAGTACCAAAATTGAATCAAAGAAATATTATGCCTTTTTTTAAAAAGATATTGTGTCATCACTTTTTACTTTTGGGATTTTGTCAAGTTTCTTTTTAGTCCTTTTAGTTTGTAAATTAAACAGTTTGGTTAAAAACATTATTTTGCTCGCATGTTAGTCTATGAGATTAAGGGAGGAGAGAGAGTTGCTAGATTACAATGAAAGAGAGAGTTGATAAACGACCACTTTTTAGCAATATAATTTGTCATTTTTTGTGTCAATGATAAGAATTAGTTTCATTGTTTTAGCTTGCTTCCTAAGAAGTTGTTGCAATCTTAACCAAACATCCTAGCATGAAGTCATGTTTTGATTTCACGAGCGACTTTTTGTTGTTATATAATTAAATAAAAATAATTTTAAAAAATATTAAGCTTAGTGGAATCCATAACTCAAATAATGAATATGGTGGGTTAAGTCGCGAAACTCGACTCGATCCAATATGTCATTGTATTAATATTTTAAAAAATACATCATCTTGAATTTTTTTTAAAAATAAAACTAAGTTTTTTTTTGGTCATTCAAATTACTTTTGGAATTGTCAAGTTGATTAGGTCACGTTAGAATAACTTTCACATAGTTTAATTTAAAATCTGAGCTAAATAAGAAGTCAGATAAAAAGATTTTAAGATTAATTCATTATCTATCAAAAAGTTTTATATAGCCTGATATAAGCCACTTATCTAGTTAAAACATTATTCCTAATCACCCAAGATTTAGAGATCATTTTGTATTGTGACAATTTCTGTTTTTTGTCCAATCATGAAGAAAAAACTTTTGGTTAGCTAAATAACTTCCGCTTTTATCAATAGACTCTACATATAATTTTGTTTCAAACATTAATCTTGTAGAAACTAAGATAATGCTTTTTTCATTAATAAAAATCTATTTTTTATTTATTTTTCATGCAAAAATTCATCTAATAATAATTTTAATAAAATATATTTTTTTATTCTATTTTTTAAACCATGATAATGTGTGTGTGTGTGTATATATATATATTGTTTTTTTTTTAAAGAAAAAAGAAACGGTTTAAACGCACCGTTTTTTCCAAACACAGTTGAAATCAGACGCGAAGACTGAGAGAGAAGCACCTTCTATTGTATCATCATTTCACGGTCTCAGTTAGGGTTTACCCTATCTCTGAACTCTCTTTCTCCCCAAAGCTATGTCATGATCTAATTGAATTCTCCAAACCCAAACAAAAATCACCACTGTTTAAAACCTAAATAAATGTCTACAACTCTCCCTCCCATGGAGTGTTTACATGTAACTGAAGAATTTCTCCTCGAATTAAAGAGCGGAAACCGTAGCTTCCGTCTCCCTCACCCTGTACCTATTCTTCGATTTCTCTACGAGCTATCCTGGACCTTGGTACTACTATTACGAACTTGTTTTCCAATTTCACTCATCATCATCATCATCATTATTATTTATCCTTGAAGAATAATTTTATTTGTCTTGATTGATTCTCTTAGGTTCGAGGAGAATTGCCGTTTCAGAAGTGCAAAGCTGCTTTGGATTCTGTGGAGTTTGTTGATAAAATGTCTGCTGTAGGGTTGGGTTCGAATTTCGCTGATATCATTACTCAAATGGCTCAAGATGTTAGTTTTCTTGGTTCCTCTGCTTTAATTATTGAATATATCAGAGTTATTATGAATTTGAATTATTTGTTAAGTAAGAGTAAAATAAAAAAATTACTGCTTGAATTAACTTATGTCCAGATTTCTATTTTTTTTAATTTTTTTTTATATCAGATGTTAGATAATGCATTTTTATGTGGATGATGGAAAAAAGAAACTTTGGGGGTTTTTATATTGAAATTCTGAAGAATAGATGAGCAAAAATAGGAACAGGAGATAAAATTTGTAAGGGAAGAAGAATTTATAATTCAATAAGTGCAAGATTGCTGGCATTGTATTATTGTGTTTGCAAAATAATGACGGTCATCATTATTGTTTGATATGCTATATTGTATTGCTTAATTATCACTGTGGCATTAAGAATCTAATTTTTTGATGTGTTATTATCTGTGGTAATCAACTAGTTTTATTGTAAACTCATCTGGTTGACTGATTTTGCAGCTTACAATGTCTGGAGAGTACCGATCTCGTCTCATAAAGCTGGTTAGTATTGATAACTTTTTAAGTAAAGGCTTTGTTTGTGTGTTTGATGGTCATGTTTCTGTTTGTTTTTGTTGAGTGGAAATAACTGCTCTATGCTGCAGCTGTTATTTATTTTCATGTTTCCATTTTTTTTGTGTTATCCTTGTGAATTTCATTGCGATTAATGCATGATGTGCTCTTAAATTTTGTGTTCGCTTTATCAGCTCAAAATCAATATTTCTTGTTTGGAAACCCTCAAAATTTAGTTTTAGTACATATGTGAACTTATAGTACTAAATGTTTCCCATGGGTATGCTAGTGATGCTTGCTTATCTTCCTCTCTTACTCCAAAGCATTATCTGCTATGTACTATTAGTATGGCTTGCTATGATGTGTATTTGACTACATGTTCTTGCCTGTGCTTCATATTTTGTTTTAGATGGAATATATATGAGAATATTTATTGAGACATGAGAATCTTTATTGAGACATAAGTGTTGCTCAGATTGTCCTTTTTCATTAAGTAGAATTTTGCCTTGGGGCTTGGAGGGTGGTGCCTTTTCCATTTAGTTTAACTTGTGAGTCTAATACTTTGTTTGTCTAGTCTTTTCTGATTGTTAAGTGTCCATGTGGCATTTATTCATGAACATATACTTGCACTATGCCTTAGTTCTGAATTATTTATTTATGTGTCGGATACCTTATGTCTTCTTCATTGGTCTATATTTAGCTCTCCATGCTTTTTCTCAATTTGTGTGTTACTTTGCAGTCACTCTTCAATATAAAGTCGTTTCCTTCTTTTCAGGCAAAATGGCTAGTTGAATCTGCGTTGGTCCCATTGAGGTTTTTCCAAGAGCGTTGTGAGGTGGATTTTCTGATCGTTTAAAATGTTTTTTCTGTTCATTATCTCATAAGCTTATTTGGTCTCTCAATTTTAGACCTTGTAACAAAGAGGTTTAAAATAGATGTTTTCTATTTGCAGGAGGAATTTTTATGGGAAGCTGAAATGATAAAGATAAAGGCTCAAGACTTGAAGGGCAAAGAGGTAAAATAGATTAAAATGTTAACAAGCGCAAACTATAGTTTTGAATTTGGAGCTATTGCTATAATTAAATTTGGGTATATCTATCCCTGTATTTTCAATAATTTTAATTCTCCTGTACATCCTCTGGATTTTGTTGTAGTAATGCACCTATGATAGAACAAGAAATTATGTCAGTGCTTAGATGATTAATTGATCTTGCACTTGATCAAATGAAATTTGAGGAAAACATTGTGATTCTGCTTGTTCAACTGATATAGCTAGATCAACCAGCAACTTTATTTTTTCTTTGACCGTGATATTCACTTGCTGCAATTTAAATTACATTTTCATTAGATACTTCATCTTGTTTGCAATTGATATTTTTTCTATTGCTTTCAGGTCAGGGTAAATACTCGTCTTCTTTATCAGCAAACAAAATTTAACCTTCTCCGTGAAGAGAGTGAGGGCTATGCCAAACTGGTATGCTAAATATTTGATTCTTTCTTTGCTCTTTGTAAAATTTTTAAGTTAATATGTTGATCACCCTTTTACATATGTATGACAATGGACAAAACATTTTGTTGTAATTAGTTATATCAGTACATGATATTTTTCATTTGATTCTTCTCTCATCATATAAAATATCAAAGGCTTTCAAGAAGAGGATTGCTTCCTTAAATTTCTGTTAGTATTCTTATGTTGGGAAGTATATTATTGCTTCTTCCCAATAAGTTTTCTTTGCAGTCACATGTGGCTTTGAAAATTTTATGCTCTTAAGTACTTGTTTAATTGTATTCTTACCACCGGTACATTAATTCATCAACAAAACTTGCTCTATGTTTCTTACAACCAAACAATTTCCTTGCATGAAAACAAATCATTTTTTCACTAATGGTAGACTGTACCATAAAGAATTTCATTTTTGCTTACATTATTTGATGATGACGGTTTCTTTAATTTAATCCAGTATGCCATCCTGGAACTGGAGTGACAATGCCACGTAACTTGTCAATTTGGACCGTCTAGATTGTGCATTAGAGTTTATTTATGTTTCGTTAGGGGGCTCTTCTGTGCACTTTTTATGTACTTGCTATTTTTGTTTGTTTTTGGGGGAAATTATTTTCTCGGCCCCTCTCTTATCTAATAAATGGTTGGAGCATTTTCTTGAACTATATGAATATATTGTTTTACTTGGAGTTTAGCTTTTTATTTGGGATACACTGCTAACCAAAACTTGCATATTTATTATTAAACGAATCATTATGTGTAAACTGTATCAAGTTGGGGTGTCAACCCCCAACCACACTTTTCTTTATCTGATAAAGGAAATGGAAATTATTACAATGTATTCTTTCTTTTTTGTTCAGCTTTGCATGATTTGATGCCTGGTTATAATGCTTTACCTAGTAATGAAAGAATTGGATTTTTATATCAAGTGGAAGTGTGGAAGGTGCAAACTAGCTGAAAATTGAAGTGTTGTGGCTCAGGGCCAAAATAAAAGATTAGCTTTCTTTTGACCAACTAATGATGGATATAAGCCGGAATGGCTTATCTTTTGATTTGTTGAAGTTTGTCTTTCTGTCTTCCATTATAAAGCACATGATATGTTAGTTATGTTCCCTTAGCTTTTGGTGAGCAGTTCTTACTTGAAGTCACTCTTACTCAATTTATTTAGGTATGGTATGGTCAGATAACTCTATTGGTTTGATGTTAACAATGTAATAGCAAAGATAGAAGAAGCAGAATTTCCTACAGGAAAGGGAAACATTGATCAAGAAGAAAGAAAACCATGTAGAAGAGGGCTGGAGTGTTTCAAAGAAAACCTTGTACGAGATGCTTCTAATAGACCGAGGAAATGATTTTCAATTCTGAATCAACAATATGAGCTGCCCTTTTCTTTTTCTACAAAGGATATGGTGTTATAACAGACACCAAGAAACCCTAGTCACCTAAACTATAAGAATAAAAATTCTAATAAAATATTATCTTTTATTAATAATAATGACAACTAAATTACAAACAAATGAGTAAACTGTCTTGTTCCTATACTGTATCATTGGTCTAGCAGATGCAGTAGGTTTTCATTATGATATTTAGTGTTTAAGTGGATCTACAGGTTACTCTTCTCTGTCGAGGTTCTGAAGATACAGCTGAAAATACATCAGCAGCGACAATAGGCATCATTAAGGTTTTGACTTGAGCTTACATTTTATCACTTATTATTCAGCTTTGACCCCTTATTTTTGTTACATTTTCTCATTAATGCAACTTCTGCAGTCATTGATCGGTCATTTTGATCTGGACCCAAATCGTGTTTTTGACATTGTAAGCTGTTCCTGTTGGTTACTTTCATGCAGTTCATTTTGTTGTATTGATGCAGAATGGGATAATCAGAGGTTAATTGTCGGCTTGCAATTATTTGTTGATCTTCAGGTTTTAGAGTGTTTTGAACTTCAGCCTGATAGCAATATCTTTTTGGAACTGATTCCCATATTTCCTAAGGTATAAAATATTGTTATTATGGTTGACATAGAAGTTTGGACTTTAAATTATGCTCAAGTAACATGTGTTTGGGTTGCTAATACTACTGATTTTGTTTTCTTCAGTCGCATGCATCACAAATTCTTGGTTTTAAGTTTCAGTATTATCAGCGAATGGAATTAAATAGCCCTGTACCATTTGGGCTCTTTAAGCTTACATCCTTACTAGTGAAGGAAGAGTTCATTGATCTTGATAGTATGTAAGTGGCTTGCCCAAGCTTTATTCTATAGCACAGTGATTTCTTATGGTTCTGTGATCATTGATCTCCTTAATACTAAATAGTTTGGAAGTTTCAAGAGCTACTAGTTAGAAGTTCTTTGTGTAAATTCCATCAATGTACTTTGCTAGTTGCCAAGACGAGAATTGATAATTTGAAAATAATGCATCTGTTTACTGTAACAATTCATCAAGTGTTAAGATTATAATTAATTTGCAGATAGTAATGAAGAGTGAGATTTTTTGTTGATGCTGTTTTAATCACTCTTAATTTTATTTTAAATGTTTCCATGGTTACCAGGCGACTTCAATTCACCTTCAGTATGAAGTTCGTCATGTGCAATCATGTTTGTTGTGGGATAGGATAGTGTTCCTTTTAGTGTAATGCCTCAGGGTCTTTTAGTGGTGTTCCTTTAGTGGATAAACAGCAGGAAATGTGTGCTCTTCTATTTTGAGGGGTATTTTATTGTCAATTACTCATTCCGACCTAATCATGCATCCTTCAAAACTCTATAAGATACAAGACAAGGGTCTTTATAATCTTACAATACACCAACAAGGCATTTTCATCCTAATTGTTTAGCCAACCTTTCATCAGATATTGCTTGTAGATTTGAACTTATGTGGGAAAGGGAAAAACAATAGAAAACAGAAATTACTGCAGAATAATGGCTAAAATTAAGATAAAATTGAAGTTGGAACAAGATAATTGAGTTTAGGGTTTGTAATAAAATATTTCGATAAAAAAAATAAAAACTATAAAATAACCCTAGCAGCCTATTTATATTAGTTACCGCCCTAGATCCTTGTAGGAAAAGGATTGCTAGTCTTAGTCTCCAACTAAAACCACAGCCTCTAAGAAAATTCTTTAAAAAGTCACATGCTAATCACATGGCCCTAGATTAATTAAGTAACCCTAATATCAGAAATATAATAAAATAGACTCTAAAGAAAGCTGCTGTGTCAAGTTTCCTCAAGAATTTCTACTCCTAATAAAGGATTCTGTAATTTGAATCAACATATGTTCTCTTGGGATTCCTTCATTCTTTAGATTTTCCAGGCTGTTCCTAGGAGGGAATAGTGACAGTCGAGTGAGGTTCCTTAAGGTCTGAATTGTACCTGGCAAAACAAGATCCAAAATGTCAAATAGTAACTATTTTAGCTTATCCTAATTGATAAACCAACCTGTGCAGGATCACATTCCTTTACCTGTGTTAAAACATTTACTTAATTATTCATTCCTAATCTGCCAGAAAAAAAAGAAGAAAACCTTACTGGGATTGATCAAGCAGCTGATTTCAGCTACTCACTTTGGCAACGCACTTCAGATTTTTGCTGTGAGAAACTATTGTTGTGTTACATACATGCTACCTGTTTCTTCTTTATATAATAGTCCGAAGTTTATGCTGTGCTATGCCTTAGTTCATGTCTTTATTTTGCATTTTAGCAGTATTTTTCATTTTGTTTGATATTTTGTAATTTGCTTATTTTTCATTTTGCGCTGTTGTACCTATTGGTTATATGATTTTTCTTATCATATGTACTAATTTAATTTGCACATCATTGCAGATGTGCACATTTACTCCCTAAGGATGATGAGGCTTTTGAACATTATAACATGTTTTCTTCCAAACGATTGGATGCGGTATATTGCTAATTTTAGCATTCCTGCTTATAATAGTATTCCTCTATATCTTTTTACATTCATTTTCTTTTTTACCTTTTGTAATATATTTTCCCATCATTTTCAATTTAATGGTGTTTGTCAGCGGTTTGTAGTGCAGACTTTAGATGTTGCTTTTGCTGGTTGTTTGAAGTGTTTGTGTGCTTTGTTAATCTTAATCTTTTTATCATGCTTGATTTTATTTTCTATGCAAATTTTGCAGGCCTACAAAATTGGAAAAATAAATCTGGCTGCTACTGGAAAGGACCTCATGGATGATGAGAAGCAAGGAGATGTGACAATAGATCTTTTTGCTGCCTTAGACATGGAAACTGAGGCAGTAGCTGAACGATTCTCTGATCTTGAAAAAAATCAAACTTTGGGCTTGCTGACTGGTTTCCTTTCTGTGGATGACTGGTAGGTTTAATCTTGAGATTCTGCTTGTTAGGAAAATATTTTCTGAGTCAACCTCATGAAGGAGAACAAAATATTTTCCATGGGACTACCCATTCTGAATATGTCTAACACATCACCTTACCTATTCCACCACCACCACCACTACCACCACCACCTCACAACAACTACAGGCCTGCCCCTGCCAGCACTACCGCCACCTTTTTACAAACATAACAACTGCTGCAACCCACTTCTTTAGCACCTATGCGCCCACACCAGCACCAGCACCAGCACCACCACCGTGTTGCTATCGTACCTCACAACTACCAAAGAAAAATAATTTATTTTTCAAGAAATTGTTTTTCTTAATATAGTCAAACAATGTAAAATAGCTCTTTTTCCAAGATCCAGGAAGATGTTTTCAGCAAAACTAAGACCATAAGTATCCTGAATTGCTCAGTTAATCCCCCACTCGTGAAAAGTTCTTGCTTTGAATTGCTTGCATTGAACCGAATTGGATATCTAACGAGGAATTCTAGAAATTATAGCCCAATGAGAAAAAACAAGGTGCATGAAGCCCAAAGTTCTTCAGTGATGTTGTAAGATTACATTTGAACTTCAAATTTGATGATGCACTAAGATCTCAGGACTGTCACCTATCCCTACAAAGCAATTGTCATGAAAGCTTTTCAACAAAGAGATAAGTAAAGCTTGAAAGGTTCAAGTCACTAGCTCTGGTCCACCTGGTTTCTTTTCTTCCTACATGCCCATCAATGTCCTCCATCATTCCCTTGCTGTCATTTATCTGGCTACCATTTTCCTCTTTATCAGTTGGCAACCACTTCAAGTCATCCACAAAAATGACACCACATTGCTGAGGAACTTTTTCATGTTCATTTACCTTTGTTTTTCTCTTTGAGTGATTTCCAGAGTTGCTCCTGTTACTCTTTCTCTTTTAATTGAATCAATGTCATGTGATGATGAGATGAGTCTCCGAATGTCTATCATATTTTCATATACATTCTGTTCTGTTAATATTTTATGGAATTATCTGTCGGCTTGTGAAGGAATGGTTGTTCTCTACTTACGATATTTCTTGGCCTCCATTTTACTAATTTAGTCTTTGTATTGTGTTTACCTAGAATATTTTTCACTGCCTTTTCTCTTGAGCGCTTGTTCTCATTTTAGACTGTACTAAACTGTTGATTTAATATGTTCTGCAGGATTGTAATGTTGACTATTTTTTGTTTTGTTTTGTTCTCTCCTTTCTGCACCATGATTCTTATTGATTGAATAATTTTTGGACCCAATTTTTAAATATTTGTGAGGTTCATATAGATATTCTTGAATATACTATGTTAGACATTTTTGCTACAGTTTACTTTAACCTACTTTGTTATTTAAAACTTAATTGTAAAAGCAAATGCCAATTAATGTGCTTTGGTTTTGTTTGCTTTAGTATTGAAAATAATTGTTTTTCATCCTTGTTTTGATCCCTTTTTTTTATTCATTGTTTAACGATCTAGGACTTTTCATATATATAATTAAGTTTAGAAGTGGATGACAAAAAGGAAGAAAACAGGAACAATATATTTTCATCCATTGTTTATATGTTTTTATTTGTTACAAAGGAAAGGTTTGAACTCTGAGACCTCGTGGGGGATGAGGGACACTAGTGGCAGTTGAGCTACAAGCTAATTGGCCCATTGCTTAAATGCTGTATCTACTGGGAGTTATGTTAGTCACTCATTTTTATTTTGGACTCTAGGGGTATGGGATGAAATTATATCGTTTGGTGTTTGTTATGTTTTTTGTCCAAAAAATATTAAAAAAGGAGCTGTATGAGTGGTTTTGGGAGTCTTTTTTTTTTTTTTTTTTTGTAAACTGTATCAATCTAGTTTCACTATTAGTAGAATGCCACAAGCTCTTCTCCCATTGCAATAACTTGCTTCAAACCCCATTAAAAAAGAAGGCTTGAATAAAAAAAAATTGCCAGCTCAAACATATGGATTCTAGTTTTTTTTTTGTACTTGCCACTGAAATGTGCTGGGAGACCCATAGTTTCATTGTACTGCATAGTTTTTCCCCAAGGTATCATGCTCATGTGGCTTCTTCTTTGTCAGGTATCATGCCCATATACTTTTCGAACGTCTCTCTCCTCTAAATCCTGTTGCACATACTCAAATATGTGGTGGCTTGTTTAGGTAAAGTCAATGTTTTGAATTTATTTTTATTGACCATGTTTATACCCAAAGTCCATGTGAATGTGCACTAAGGTCAGTATGTAAATTTTTAGAATCTAATCTAAGAATTCTCTTTCTGTGTTCTCATTATTTCTGCACCCATTGCCATGGAAAATTTATGAACTTTCATTGTTTGTTTTTGATGTGATATATATTCAGGCTCATTGAAAAGACGATCTCATCAGCATATAATATTATCCGTCAACCACATGTTCAAAATTGTGGGTCTCCAGCAGTTGCTGGTATTGATGCCATGGATGTGACAAGTTCTTCAGGCCATGTCTCTTTAATTGATCTTCCCAAAGAATTTTTTCAGATGCTTGTAACAGCTGGACCTTATCTTTACCGTGATACGTTATTGCTGCAGAAGGTGCGTGGTTTAATTTTTAATATTTGGTGAATTTTTTTCTTCTACATTGTATAGTTTTATTTTATTTTAATTTTCCTGCTTGTTTCTTATGGATAGGTTTGTAGAGTGTTAAGAGGTTACTATATGTCTGCACTTGAGCTTGTAGATAGTGGTGATGGAGCTCTAAATGGTGAATCTCTTATTCCTAGAAATCGAGTTCTTCGTTTGCACCTAAGGGAAGGTAGGTCAATGGTTGAGGAAGCCCTGGGAGCATGTTTACTTCCTTCTTTACAGTTGGTACCTGCAAATCCAGCAGCTGGGCAGGAGATCTGGGAAGTAATGAGTCTCCTTCCATATGAGGTTGGCCTGATATTATTATTGTCTTTTGCCCTCTTTTTATATTTTTTAGGTCTGAAAGATAATATGGCTAAATTACTCGCTGTTTTTCCCAGGTGCGATATCGTTTATATGGTGAATGGGAAAAAGATGATGAGCGGAATCCAATGGTTTTGGCTGCAAGGCAAACAGCCAAGGTACCATTTGTATATCTTAATTTACTGTTGCAAGCTTGGTGCTTTAAGTGAATCATACCCTATTCATTTATACTTAATGGTGTTTGTTTTATATACTACTCTGTTATCATGCAGTTGGATACTAGAAGGATATTAAAAAGGCTTGCAAAGGAAAATTTGAAGCAGCTGGGTAGGATGGTTGCAAAATTAGCACATGCTAACCCGATGACTGTCCTTCGAACTATTGTTCATCAGGTGCTGTTTTTATAGGAAATGATGCATCTGTTGTCACTGATATGTATTTGGTAAATCAAATCTAAGGGAAAGTTATTTGCTGGAACTTTGGCATGCAGATTGAGGCATACAGGGATATGATCGCTCCTGTTGTGGATGCTTTCAAGTATTTGACACAGGTTTGAATTTTCTCTTGATTTCTAATGATCTTCTTCTCCTTGAGCATTTGAAATCTAATGTCATTCTTAGCCATAAAAGCTTCTTGTGTTATACTTAAGGATCTGTCTTCTTTTACACTTCCATAAACACTGTAATTTGACAGTTACATACAATTTCTGCTGCAAAATATCAAATTTATGCTGTAATGATATGATCTGTTTTAGTTATTGACATAACCAATCTAATGTTCAAATCCTGTCATTGATTAAGTAAATCTGAACAATAAATCATTGAAATCATCTGTCACTAGTTTAGCCTGCCTTCCTAGCTGCAGTTTGTGTGTGATGAATGTAACTGTACTTGTGGCATTTTGAAGTTGAGAAAATCTTTTGGTTGTCAGTTATCAGCTTGCATGCATCTCTTTATCATTGTTATTTTTTTAGATATAATGCTTGCACTCTTCTTCTGAATCTCTCACTAGCTGAATAAGATATATGCTTAAGTGGACATATAATCTCTTTGTAATTACTCCCAATCTGATTGTGATTTTTTTAGGAAAGTGTAAATGCCACTTTTATGTCATCAATCATTAGAGAATGAAAAATAAGAATATTACATACGTTACTATGGTTATCCTTATTGATAATATCTACAGATTTAAGAGGCTGGGAAGGTAGAATGCCTGATTAAATAGCATTTATTCAGGTGAAACTCAATGCTCTATTGAGTGCTTTGAAGTTTCGGACTCTAATAAAAGGGGGTAGTGATATGATCTGCAAGCTAGAATGGAGGAGCTTACAGCCATGCATATTGGTTATTTCCACTGAATTTGTTAGAAAGATGGTTTTTGGTGAAATGAGGAGGATAGATAATAGATGCTAACCTTCTATACTTTTTTTTGTCCTTTGGGTCTATTATAAGCTTCTAATGTCTTAGACCCTAGTCTAAGTTTCTTGCTTATTCGTGCAGCGAACTTCATTTCTTGTTTTCTACTCTATCATTTGATGTGACAATGGGTGTATCATTTGGTGCGTACCTGAAACTTTGGAAGATAATTTGATTAAAAGCTTGGATTGCTCTTTCAAGTACTGAGGGTGCATCATGTTTGGAAATGGTTCCTAACAATTTTTTTTTGCAAGTGTAAAATGCATAAATGTGTTGAAGTTTTAACATCTATTGTTTGACCATTATTTGCTTGGACAATAGTTAACAAATGGGAGTGCAGGATTGTGATGGATCATAAAATCTTCAATGATGCCCAAGCTGATAGTAAATAGAAACAACACTGACAAAGCATTAAAATAAATAGTTGCTAATTACTGTTCTGCATGGGAAACCATTCTGTCCAAACAAGAAAGGTCTTTGTGGAACTGTACCACCTACAATGTTTAATTTCATGGTTTTAGTTGTTTTGGCCTATTATCAATATGATTATCATTTCATCTTCCTAAAAATAAAGCATTCTCCCTCTGTAATCAATATTGATGTTTCTAGATTTCCTTTCCCCAATTTCCCACTGCAAATTATGTCTCTATTTTTTTTTTTTAAAACTGCCCATGTTAAAGACCTTTGTTTCCTTTTGTCATGTAATTCAGGATGGGAATTTCATTGTTTCATCTAAAAGCTATATCAGCGTATTTTCCAAGGCAATTTGAAATTGAAGTTTTTTACTTTCTTTCAGTTGATAGGATATAAATGTAGCTGATTGAATTTGTGCTCTTAAAACTGACCGGTAGCTTCCTCTATTTCAATGCTAAATTGGAAGTTTAAGGTTGGTCATTCTGTAATTGACTAAAATGGCATGATTTACGATGCCAACAAAGTAATTAAAAAAAAAGAAGAAATAGGTATTGATGAAAGAAAAGGAGGTACATGGTATATTCAAACAAAAAGAGGTTTTAGAAGTTGATTAATTTTGTTTTAAAAACAATGGTAATGATATTCTGTTTCAAGGGGAAAATGAAGTATTGCTTCCTGCAGATGAGACAGAGATAGAGCAGACTTTTAGATAGGAGGGAAAGAGATTGCAGATATTTTTTTCCCCTTCAATCACATAGAAAATTGTGGACTTAAATTGCTTGATGAAAATTACATAATTAGCCTTAATTAAATTCCTTACAAAATATGATACTGAGGGTATTTTTATGTCTAACAAATGTGGGCATCCTGTTGACCTACCCAAACTAAAATCAACTATGGATGTATCTGGATTTGGTATCTAAGGGGCTGCCACCCAACTTGTACATCCACAACTTGACACAGAAAAAAATTATTCCTGGAAATTAATCTGAACAGCAAGCACACCAACAAATATTCCAGTCCTAATCCTGTTGAGCCTTCCAACATGAATTGTGAAATTTATGGACAATTTGTGTATACTATTATGTAGTAATGCTTGTTGACGCTCATTTCAATGCATCTCTGTTTCTCTTCAGCTTGAGTATGATATCTTGGAATATGTTGTAATTGAGCGGTTAGCACAAGGTGGTCGTGATAAGCTGAAGGATGATGGCCTTAATTTGTCAGACTGGCTTCAATCACTGGCTTCATTCTGGGGTCACCTGTACGTATATCCTCTACCAAAACACTAGTTGTTGTCTTTATTGTATTTTTGTACCTGTAGAATGTATATGGCCCACCCATCTGTATCAAAACCAGTGTAGCATGTTAACAAATATGGCTGCTTAGCAGATGAGGATTCATTGTTCGTGGTTTTTAATCTATTATAAAGGTTGCTTGTTGTGATTTGATGTGAACAATCACAAGTATGAGTTTGGTGTCTTCCCTTTTTGATTTCTGATTTTCATATTTGCTTGTCCACCAACTTTAATATATTTTGCATGAGTTGTATTGGAGTCACTCTGTTAAACCTTTCTACTGAGAATTTTAGGTGTATCTTGGGATGCTTTACATCATTTTCTGGGTTGAAGATTTGACTCAGCAAAGTCTGGATAATGGGAGCTTAGACTGTTGTGGATATTGCTGGTTTTCTAAGTCTTTAATTTATGAGTCTAGCTCACTTCCAACATGCTTTGCAGTGAATAGGCATTAATTGGAAAACTCTATGGGATTTAGAGATGGAAACAATGTAACGTTGTCTGAATTGGAAATGACATCTGAATAAGAGAGTTAGTTAGAAGATAAAAGAACTTTAGAAAAAAAGAAAAGGAAAATTGAAGAGAGTTAGCCCGGATTACATTATTCAAACATGAAAATAATGTTATTTACTTGACCTCCTTTCAAGTCGACATACTTGAGATTGGAGGTCAAAAAGGTCCTTCTTACCGTGATCATTGAGATTCATGAGTGTGACTTTGTTGGATGGTGGTTTTTCTATGAATCAATGGTGGAAATTTACCATGAAACCAGGCTTGTTCTAAGGGGGTTGGTTGCTTGGTTTATCGGGATTGCATTGTTCAAACTTTTCGTCGGTTCTATTTCTTCTTTGCCTCTTCAAGATAAATATTCAGATAAGATTAATAAACAAAACCTATTCAAAGAAGGGCCATTTCTGACTCAGAGGTGGATTTTTCAGTGAAACTTGCCACTGGGCTTTCTCATGCAACTTGGAATATTGGTTTTAATAATTAAGACATTATTGGAAAATGGTATTGAGCATATGTTAAACCCTGAAGCAAGAAAAATGGATGGCGGATATAAAATTCATTGTTGAAAGGTTCTTGATGTTGAAACTCTCTAAGTTGCAGATGTGATTGATTGTGGAATGTATGAAGATTTTCCTGCATGGTTACACTATTTGGCAGGTTTTCCTCAGCCAACATTTAAATGACTGAGAATTGGTGTTTAATTTACCATCCTCCTTAAGAGCTTAGGTTTAAGTATGGTCTGAGATTTAAAGGCAGTTTTGTTCTGGATATTTCAGATTCTTTTCAGACTTGGTCTTTCTCTTTGATGCTTCTTTCAATGAGTGTTTCCAATAATTTTTTACATGAATGTGGAAGAAATGTACACTTGGTCAGAACTGATGTTCACTACATCATTCTACCAATGTGAGTCCTCCAGAAGTGTATTGTTTTGCTGTGAGATATGTGTTCTGAATAAGGGAGAGAACACTCCATTTTGATTTTGGCTGCATTAGCTTGTATAGGTGATGATATTTGTGCTCTTCAGGGTACCACAGTTTCTTCATGATTTTTGATAGCATGCATAGCTAATCTGAACCCCATATGTAGCCTGGAACCTTTTAAAGGAAAATCAAATTCTGTGGAGGCAACACTTGGAAATTTGTCAGGGCTCTCAAGGTTGCCTGACTATTCAGTAATACATTGAATGGGGTTCACGGGAGTACACAAAAATTCTCTTTTCTTTTTGTTGATTATAGTGCAAGTGCATAGATTGCTGGAGATCTTCAACATGCAAAATACTTTTAAATTCTTGAGAAAGAATGTCTCATATGAACATGTCATGTTCAGAAATATTTGTTCTGGAAATTTTTGAGGTTGCACGATTGTCTTGATTCCCTTTTCTTTTGTGAAGTTCTGGGAATTATGATATGTAGTTTAGTGCTTTCTTTCTCATTTTAATTTCTTTTGTGTTGTCTTTGCACAATGATCCAACTAGGTTGGTGGGGAATACTCTCTGGGGTTTACTGGCATGGCTAATAGTTCAGTTGCAACTTGGAGATTGATGCCTATTCTAATTCTGTGCTTTGTGTATTCACGGGATAATTGTCAAGGACCATTTTCATAAAGTTGGAGTTTCACATACCTAATATGCCCCTCACTATTGTTTAATATTGGATTGAACTGATTTCAGAGAGGGGGATGGGAGTGGGAAGGCAATGCTGCTTTGGCTGTTTTATGGTAGACTTGTAGTCTAGGTTTCAACTCTGGCAAATGGAAAATTTTCTTATTTCCTGAGAGCTGCTAGAAAGGATGTGGTGAATGCTAATGAAGTGTCATTGCTACCTTTATACATCTTAGCCATAGGAGCATGGAGTTTGCAGAGAAAAAATGAAACCTCTTGAACACTGAGGACAGCTAATCTGTTTATGGTCAGACTTGTCAATTGCTTTTAGGTGCTTCTCTAATGATTGCTGGTTCAGGTCACTGACTTGGATCCTTATCCTCTTGAATCATTTTTTCCGTGCCAAATCAATGGACTTTTTGAGGGATTTAAGTATTTCTCTTCATTATTTCATCATTGTCCTTTACCCCCCACTTTTGATGGTTTGTCTCTTTATCCTGTTTGAGCATTATATTGACAAAGCTCTTCTTCTCGATGTTATTGCCGCCTTTATATGGATGATCTTATAAGCACAAAATTATTCAGGGCTACTGAAAATTTTCATTCCCATGTACTCATGGGCAATATCATTCATTCCTATTGCATGCGACCCTTCTTATCCATTCATAGACATAAAATACCCAGACACAGACATCTAAATCAACATGTTCCAAATTTGTGTGTATAGAATGTACTCAATTCATTGTTCAATGTACACTTATCAAGTGTATTTCTGTCCCTAGAATTCTGTTTTAATTGCCAAGCCCTCATCCAAGGTGTGTATTCCCTTCATTCTTCACTCTTTCTTTTTATTCTTGCATATATCCTATGCAATCCAGAAGTCCCAATTCTCTCACCGAGTAGCATTTCATGAGTTTGGATAAGGTCTGGTTGAAGTAACTAGTGTGGCCTTTGGGTTTGATAAGTCATAAAGCTGATGAATGAAGAAGTGCTGGAAGGTGGATGTGATATCAATGGATATACCTAAGATGCTTTTGCTGTCCTGAAGACTGGTTTAATGATGTCATTAATATCTATGGCTGATGCCTGGTTTTGTTCCAATACCTTACGAACAGAAATTTCACTACAGTCTGAAAGTAGGCAAGCTTGTTTGGGGGTTAGATGTAGCAGATAGAGGAGCTGGGGGAGGTAGGAGGCCTATGATTTGGTTAACTATGAGATTAATCTGTAAGATTATGAGGTGAAGTCCCTTGAGATTTTGGTGACAGAATCAGAGAGTTTGAACCAGAGAACTAATGATGAGGTCTGCAGGATAAATAAGGATTTTCTATAAACTTATGTATATGTGTGTGGATCAATAGGAGGTCTGATTTCGGCCATGTTGATTTGTTAATCTATTTTTTAGTCTAAGGTTGTATCATATTTAGTGGAGGAGATGCATTTATTCACAGTAGATGTTTCCTTAATTAACCTGTGGTGGTTCCATTGCTGTTTCGCTCTTCATTACTGTTTGCCTAGGCTTCCTCAGCATGCTGTTCTATTATAATGAAATATTACTCGAGCATGAAAGTTAATTGGTGGGTTTGGTCTTTACTAGATTGTCATGAGAACCAATTACAGGAATCCTGTTGATCTATAATGCTCTTATCAGTTAGGTGTGTATCACATGTTAGTGTCTGAATGTTGTGACAGAACAGTGACCTGGGTGATAATGGTTTTGTTTATTATACTCCTGCATGCTGAATGAGCCATGTCTTTGTGCTTCAAAACACCAAGTGCAACTGTGTAAGAAAATATTGAGGAGTAATGAACATAAAGATATTGAGTCATGTGTGAACATCTGTACAGCCTCCATGTTTGCATGTAGTGCTTGTTGTATGTGTATAGAAGTGTGCACCATTAGATGCATGAGCTTGCATGTGTGTCCAGCTATGACATTGAATAATATATTTTCTTGCCAGGTGCTCTTCTTATCCTGTGTTTGGGTAAATAAGAGTTTGACTCTTAGTGTTTCAGATTGCTCTAGAGTGGCTCCTTGTTAAAATTTCAACAGATACCTTCTGAAGTGGTGACTGTTGATTTCCCTTTTTAGTAGCTTTTGAATTTATTTGAACTGCTATGATAACGCACTAAGTTTGAAAATAGTTTCATTAAGAAATTAGAGACCAATTCCACCTGAATATGGCCCACAACCTCACCTATGTTTAATGAAAATCATCAAAGCCTTTCATAATTTATAAGATGATTGCCTTTGCTTGTTTCCTTATTCACTCTTTTTCTTCACTTAAAATGCAGTAAGTTTAATTGGTGGAATTATTTTAGTTTGGGTTTTCTCTTGTTGAGATCACTTATATGGCTGCTTGTGTCTGCTCAATATGGTCTCTTATTTATTAACTGCTACGTGTTTAAGAGATGCTTAATTTGTTGTATGATGCATAATTTCTGTACTTGTTCATAATATGTTATGAAGTTCTGGTGTTTTCGTAGTCATTTGATGAAACGCCCATCATTTCCTCCCTTGAGATCTAGTGATGATGGAATTATTTTTTCTTTGTAGTTATATAAATTATATTTTGATGAACTTCAAACTTTATGTAAAGAACTACCACTTTTTTTATTTTTGATGACTTGAAATTGAATGAAGAGAGTTTTGTTTATCCCAGGTGTAAGAAGTACCCATCTATGGAATTGAGAGGCCTTTTCCAGTATTTAGTGAACCAGTTGAAAAAGGGCCAGGGGATTGAGCTTGTTCTTCTGCAGGTATCATTCAGATCTAGAAGTTTTGGACTTTATTAATTATTAACATAAACTAAAGCATGTGGGGAAAGCATTGTAGCTTTCATCACAAAACATTGTGGATTGCTAGTGTCTCCTCTTTTTTTTTGTTGCTGCTTGAACACATGATTTTTTTTCCTTTTCCATTTCCTTTTCCTTTTTTTTTTGTTTTTTTATGATTTTTTTCAAAATTATTTGTCAAATTTTGTTCCTTTTATTTTGTCTTTTTATGAGGTTAGCGTGGTTTGCGAGTTTGTCAAGGTAACTCCGGTTGCCCCAGTTGCCCTAGTTTATGGGTTTGGTGGTTTTTTTTTTTCTTTTTTTAATTGAACTTGGCTTTTTTATAGTCTATTTTTTTTCTCATATACTAAAAAAAATAGTTTTTGAGAAAAATCAAGTTATGAAACTTTATAAAGTAACACAAATTAACATAAACTAAAGCATGTGGGGAAAGCACCGTAGCTTTCCTCACAAACACTGTGCATTGCTACAACGTCCCCCCATAATTTTTTTTTTGTTGCTTGAACACATGGTTTTTTTTTCCCTTTTCCTTTCCTTTTTGTTTTCTTTTTGTTATGATTTTTTCAAAATTGTTTTTGTCAAATGTTATTCTTTTTTATTTTGTCTTAATATGAGATTAACATGGTTTACGGGTTTGCCAAGGTGACCCAGGTTGCTCTTGTTTACGAGTTTGGTGGGTTGTCTTTTTTTTAATTGAACTTGATTTTTTTTATAGTCTATTTTTTTCTCATATAGTTAAAATTTTGTTTTTGAGAAAAATCATTTTATTAAACTTTTTAAAGTTACAAAAATTAAAGGGTGTGAGAAAACTACTGTTCACCCACACACATTGCACTGTGAATGACTAGTAATCCACAATGTTTTGCTTTTTTTTTTTTGCTTTCCTTTTTTTTTTAATTTTTGTTATGATTTTTTTTGAAACTTGTTTTTGTCGATTTTTACCTTTTTATAAGGTTAGCATGATTTGCGGGTTTTGCCAGGGTAACTTGGGTTGCCCTGGTTTACGAGTTTGGTGGGGTGTCTTTTTTTTTTTAATTGAACTTGATTTTTTTATTGTCTATTTTTTCTCATATGGTTAAAAAAAGAAAAATAGTTTTAGAGAAAAGGCATGTTATTTATAAAGTCCATGGATCTATTTACAGGTTTGGCTGGTTGACTTGATTCGTGGGTCTGACAAGTTTAACTTTTTTTAACTAGTTTTTTTTTTTCATCCTTGGATATTGGGTTAATTAGGAATTCAGTTTCATCCTTTTATGAAGTCATCGCAATCTAAAAAAAAATCTCGGTATAGAGTTAGTGTTTGATTTCGTAATCGTCTATTTTTGTTATCATATAGTTAAATAAAAAAATAGTTTTGAAAAAAAAAATAATAATCTCAGTAGAGTCCATAGTCCAGTTCACAGGTTTGATGTACTAGCCTGACTTACTTGATTCACAAGTTTAAAAAATTTACCCACCAATAGGATATGTTTTTTTTTGGTCTTTTAATTGTTTTTAATTTTTTTCAATTTCATCATTTAATATTAGATTGGTTGAGAAATAGACTGCATTATGGAGTTGGGAAATAGACTGCATTATGGATTTTGATTGCTTTCTATAGGGAGAATTGTCTCAAATAAGTGTATTTTTAGGTTGATGCTCAATTTTGTGAGTATCTATTTTTATCATATAATTAAATAAAAAAAGTTTATAAAAAAATGTTATTAAACCGAATAAAGTCCATGACTCGGGTCGCAGGGGGACCGAGGTTGATCCAATCTGTCGTGGGCTTAATATTTTTTGTTAAAATATCATCTTGAAGTTTTTTTTAAAGCTAAGTCATGTTTTTATCGATCATCAAGGTTGCATTTGGACCTATAAAACCAATCGATTTAAGTCGATCTTGCTCCCATACGGTTTAATTAAAAACTTGAGTTGGGTAAAGAGCTAAGTCAGGAGGTTTGAAAATTAACCCACTTATGCAGGTTTAATAACACATTTAATTAAAAACTTAATATTTTTTTTTTACATTAAAAAAAGAAATTGGTCCGACCCGCGGTGGAGTACGGGTCAATATACTAGTAACTTCTATCTAGACAATCGAGTTGTCTGTTAACAGTGGAGCTTGTGATTTTGTCAGGAGCTTGTTCAACAAATGGCAAATGTTCAATACACAGAAAACTTAACAGAGGAACAGTTGGATGCCATGGCAGGGAGTGAGACACTTCGGTATCAAGCTACTTCTTTTGGAGTAACACGGAATAACAAGGTCTCAATGCTCCCTTTATGTGTTCCAAGCAATTTTAGCCAGTTATGTTTCAAGTAGTTGATTATTTCAATGGAGGCACATATCTGGGTATATTAATGGTTTAGTTTCTTCCTGAATTTGGATTCCATGGGGGGGGGTTGGGGGGGGATCATGAATCATGTGTTTTTTGTTTTCACTTAGATATATTTTAATGAAGGGTACATCTACTCTCTCTTATATCATCTGGAAATATTTAAATTTTAGTCAAGCAGAAGTGAAGTTGATTCTTGTAATGAGTGCCTCTAGTTTGAGATTGATGTAAACTTCATCTATTTACTTTTGTATCATCTGGGAACATTTATGTTTTTGACAAACAAAAGTGAATGATGTTGATCGTTGTGGTCAATCCCTCTAGTTTGGGATTGAGGCTACTGGATTTTATTCTAATATTACAACACCCAAGGTTATGTGATGTGAAAATACTCTGATATTGGGCTATCTCTCCGCATGAGTCCTAGACCATTTAAGTAAGACAAATGAAAAAAAAGAAAAGGAAAGGAGGCTAAAAGCATTTCCTGTGACCTGGTGATTTATTTAACCCAGTTGCGGCAAGCCCAGCCCAACATGTGAAACTTACTTTTTTAAGGTTTACCATATTGCTTTTGGAAATACAAGATCTTTTTGGAAATGATGTATGATTTTTTTATCTTTTTCCTGCGGACTCTATTTGTTGTTGCTCAAAATACAGATTCTTCAGTCACCTAAACTTGCTCCTAGAGCAACTATATGCTATCAGATTAAGCTAGGTATCCTAGGGTTCCCTCATGGGCCTGTGCTCTCTCTCTATATTCCTGTTGATAGTGTACCATGCTTATGATTTGGTTTACATTTCCTACCATTGCTGAACTTGAGCATTTATCTGCAAGTTACTTGAACATGAAATTGTTAATACAAAGGATGGAAGTCTTGACTGTGATCTGAGATTTTGCTTTTACACCTCAGCCATTCCCTGAGTTAATTACAACATGTCGTGCTGACTAACAAGCTAGGTTCTAATTTATTCTCTCTGCAGGCGTTGTTCAAATCTACTAACAGGCTTCGAGACTCCTTGCTTCCTAAGGATGAACCAAAGCTAGCGATCCCCCTTTTGTTACTTATTGCTCAACATCGATCTGTGTAAGGAGTACAACTTTATTTGTATAATTGCTTAATTTAATAGATATTCTTCCCAAAAATATTTTCTGAAAAGGAAGCATGGAAGTATCTGTAAGTTGTTATGGATGTTTTGGTTTTTTGATTTTGCCTACATTGACATTTACCCTTTTGCTTTCTTTGATCTATTAAAAAAAAAAAAATATTTTGCCTTTCATTTCAGCATGGATGATTTTGAATTTAGCCTCTTTATATGAAAATCTGTTTCCATCAAGTGCAACATGTCTCTGAATATTCTTGTGTGCACGTCTGAAATGGTTGTACATCTCTGATTGTTTCTTTGTATATATTCATCAATGTTTATACAATTTGGTCCTTTTTCTAATTTAATTCTCTCTGACTGTTTTAATTCTTGAGTAATTTTGCTATTTATATTTGTAGTCCTCTTTGGGTGTCTGTCTTAGCTTTTGACATGTTCTTTGTGAGGTTGTCCTCACAGCTATGCTGTTGTTTTCTGATTTGAGAACTATTGTAAAGGCATGTTTAATAACAGTCATGTTTCCCCCATGAAATAGACTATGTCATCGACAATGTAAAGAAGAGCCACACAACAGTTTTGGATTTGAGTCCAGGATCTTTAATTTGAAATTTCGTTTCCTGTTTTCCACTTGTTCTCCAATGTCCTATACACTAAACTCCTTGACTTGATGCCAGGATCCTTGAAATTTCTGATTACTGTTTTTTTTTTCCTTCCACCTCTAAGGTCACAAACAATTCTTATCTATTCTGTACTTCCAATATTTTTATGCTGATATTGGTTGAATACCTTAGTAATTTGTCATGGGATGTACCTGGTGCTGGTTGGACTGCTGACTGTTCATATTTTTTTCCTCCAGGGTTGTCATAAATGCAGATGCTCCTTACATTAAAATGGTCAGTGAGCAGTTTGATAGGTGTCATGGAACTCTTCTTCAATATGTGGAATTCCTCTGTGGTGCTGTGACACCACCCTCTGCATATGCTCAGTTAATTCCCTCTCTTGATGATCTTGTCCACCTGTATCATCTTGATCCTGAGGTCTGTCCTCCCCCTTCTGTGTGTTTGTGTGTATTGCTTGAGCTCCTAAATTTGCTGTATTGTGTTGATCAATTTCTCCTACTATGTCTGCTTTATCATTTCTACATTACCTTGAAAGAGTTGTTCGCTGTGCATTTTTAATTTAGTTTTTATGAAACCTTGTGCTTGAACATAACTTTAAATCTGTCATTTTTCTCTGCATTTTAGGTTGCATTTTTAATATACCGCCCAGTCATGAGACTCTTCAAGTGTGAGGGTAGTTTAGAGGTTTTCTGGCCCTTAGACAGCAATGAAACAGTAGCTACTACAAGTGCAAACCTGGAGCCTGAAGCTAGAGAATATTCTGGCAGAGTGATTCTGGATCTTGGCTCTCTCCATAAGCCTGTAATGTAATAATCTAGTCTTTTAATTTTTTTGCCTTGGTAGATTTCTTGGCATGTGATTCTTGTTCTTATTCGATAATGAGTGATTTTACAAAGAAAGTTGCTTTTATTTTAAAGAAGTGATCATATATCAATCTTATGCAGGTGGTCAGATCTTCTTGAGACTGTGAAAACCATGTTGCCTTCAAAAGCCTGGAATAGTCTCTCACCTGATCTCTATGCCACTTTCTGGGGACTCACACTTTATGATCTATATGTCCCTAGAAACCGTTACGAGTCTGAAATTGCCAAGCAGCAAGCTGCTCTTAAAGCTCTGGAAGAACTTTCTGATAATTCTTGTTCAGCAATTACTAAAAGGAAGAAAGAGAAGGAAAGGATTCAAGAATCTCTCGATCGTTTGACTAGTGAGCTCCATAAACATGAAGAAAATGTTTCTTCTGTTCGTAGACGACTATCTCGTGAAAAGGACAAATGGCTGACTTCTTGTCCTGATACTTTAAAAATCAACATGGAGTTCCTTCAGCGCTGTATTTTTCCCCGTTGTACTTTCAGCATGCCAGATGCTGTATATTGTGCCATGTTTGTACATACTCTTCATTCACTTGGCACACCATTTTTCAACACTGTAAACCACATCGATGTTCTGATATGTAAAACATTACAACCTATGATATGCTGCTGTACTGAATATGAAGCAGGTAGACTTGGGAGGTTTTTGTATGAAACACTCAAGATTGCTTACTACTGGAAGGTATTGACATTTTCATTGTCACTTTTTGTTATTCAGATTTATTTTTCCTTTCATTATTTTGAGTTTTTTTTCATGAAGTTATAAAAAAAAGAGATTTTTTCACTGAAGTAAATCGTATATGTGCTTACACAAGTGCGTGTTTGTTTGAATTTAGCACTTGTATTTAATTGAATTAAGCATTTATTTGTTTTTCCTTTTCCCAGCCCTCTTAACCTAATGCTCTCCTTTTTTCTATTGCAATTTTTTGCTGCCAGAGTGATGAAACTATATATGAACGTGAGTGTGGAAATATGCCTGGATTTGCTGTGTATTATAGATTCCCAAACAGCCAACGGGTTACATATGGTCAGTTCATTAAGGTTAGTTCTTGAGATTGAAGTTGTATATTTTTTTCTAAGTAGTTGTCATTTTCATAAATTGAAATCTCTTTCTGAATAGTTTCTTCATGATCAGGATGACTTTGCATGAGGTGTTGGTTCTTTATCTGTTTCTATTTTTATTTTATCCATCTATTGTTCTACATTCAATTCTATTCATCTACATAATGCGTCTTTCCAATTAGAGAAGAAATGATAACTGTTATTCAGCCTTTTATGTGCTTCTTATACTGTGCATATTGGTCCTACTTTTCTTAACTTCATAACTGGACGTCGACTTATGTTTATACAAGGATCCCCATATTGAAACTAGTTATGCTTGGGAAATCCTGAAGTCATCTTTGAGTATGCACTAGTACTAACCTGTGGTATTAGTTAAAAATCTAGAAGGTTTTAAGTGCATAAGGTCTTGTAAACGTTATTGATTCTTGTTGCAAATCCAAAGCAGAACGAGTTCAAGCTATAAGTAGTCTCCTGGAAAGCTCACCGTAGAAATTATATTATCTCCATTGATATATTACATTGAAGATCATTCTCTTTTATTTACCTGACCCTGTGCTGCATCTTACTTTTTTTATTTTGCTGGCTTTGTCTTACATTCTTGCATTTCTTGTTTATTTTTTTCTTTTATTTTCATTTTCCTTTGTCCGAGTTCAAGTGTTTTAGTCAGTGTATTCATAATTTTTTAAGGCACAGAGATTTGAGATTTATGCAATCACCCGTTGAAACCATATAATGTGTTTACTTTTATGCCATAATTGAGATTTTGTCAGTGCCAATTGTTTACTCATTTTACCTGCTCTTTTGGTGATAGGTACACTGGAAATGGAGTCAGAGAATGTCTCGGCTATTGATTCAGTGTCTGGAATCATCTGAGTACATGGAAATTCGAAATGCTCTTATTTTGTTGACAAAAATTTCTGGTGTTTTTCCAGTTACTAAAAGGAGTGGTATTAACCTTGAAAAACGAGTAAGAGATGTCAAGAAAGGTGACCTTTATTTATCTCAAGTTACTTTTTTCAGTACCATAACTTTAGTTTTCTTTCCCTCAAATTCTGTGCAGGTAACTAGAATCAAAAGTGATGAAAGGGAGGATCTCAAGGTTTTGGCTACAGGTGTTGCTGCAGCTTTGGCTGCTAGAAAGGTTGGTGGGATTCACAAGTGAATTTAGCTGCTCCTGTTACATGTATTTAAAAAATTTATTGTCATTTGCAGCCTTCATGGGTTACAGATGAAGAATTTGGCATGGGATATCTTGACATAAAGCCTCCATCTGTTGCATCAAAGTCTTTATCTGGAAATGTAGCAGCAGCACAAAACAGTTCTGCCCTTAATGTTTCTCAAGGTGAACCTGCTGATGGAAGAGCATTTGTAACTGGAAGCCAACATGGAGATCCTGGGAATTCAAACAGAGATCCGATATCCAGAGCAAAACATGCTGATGGGAGGTCAGATAGAACAGAAAATGTCTCACATTTGAAATCTGATCTAGGACATCAGAAATCAAAAAGTGGTTCATCAACCAATGGGTCAAATGCTCAGTCAGCTGTTTCCTCAGCTGCTGTTCCTATAGGTGCATCAAGATCAGCAGAAAATCAGAAGGGGATGGATGACTCCACAAATAGAACATTGGAGGATAGCACTGTCAGAGTTGCTGCAAAGAACTTGGTGGAGTCTGAGGTATTGTCTAGATGGTGCACATGGACAGTTTTATCTAATGTCTATGCAGGCAATTTTAAACATTCATTATTTCTCATCTACTTATTAAATAGTGGTAGGGGGAATCATTCTTTTTAATTATTGTATTGAGGGAAAGAAAAAAGAAACGATACCTTTTTCTGTTTTGTTGGTTGAAATAGACATGAGGTAGTGATTTTGAAATTTGGGATCCATAAGATATGTATTATTTCTTAACATCCTTGAAAGGATTTAGTATAGTCTACCTTCAGTTGATTTGTTTTCCTCTTTATTGGCAGTTGAAAGTTTCCACAAAGCGGCCAGTGTCTAAAACACCAAAGCAAGATGTTGTGAAAGATGACAATAAATCTGGAAAAGGTGTTGGCCGAACTCTATCCTCATCCACAAGTGATAAAGACATCCAGGTTCATTTATCAGAGGGAAGACAAGGGGGTGCTTCTAATGTTTCTTCTACACTCACATCGAATGGTAATGCTCTTTCAGTGTCTGAAAAAGTCTCTACTATGTTTACAAGAACTTCTGATTCTTATGGTGTAGAATCAAAGCCAGATAGTGGAGGTAACAAACCTATGCTAAAAGATGAAGCAACTGAAGTTGCTGATGTGCAGAAGCCACCTTCTCGACTTGTTCATTCTCCTAGGCATGATAACTCTGTTGCTGCTTCAAAGTCTAGTGATAAATTGCAAAAGAGAGCAAGTCCTGCTGAAGAACCTGACAGATTAAGTAAACGGCAAAAAGGGGATGTCGAATTGAGAGATTTAGAGGGTGAAGTTAAATTCTCTGAAAGAGAGAGGTCCACCGATACTCGATCTGCGGATCTTGATAAAGTGGGAAATGATGAACAGAATCTATATAGGAGCGTAGATAAACCTTTGGATAGGTCAAAAGATAAAGGTAATGATAGATATGACAGGGACCATAGGGAAAGATCAGAGCGTCCTGATAAATCCCGTGGAGATGATAGTTTAGCTGACAGATCGAGAGATAAATCAATGGAAAGGTATGGAAGAGAGCTTTCGGTTGAGAGAGGGCAGGATAGAGTTGCTGATAGGAGTTTTGACAGACTAGCTGACAAAGCCAAAGATGACAGAAGCAAATTACGTTACAATGATACCTCTGCAGAAAAATCTCAGGTTGATGATCGTTTTCATGGGCAAAACTTGCCTCCGCCACCACCTTTACCTCCTCATATGGTTCCCCAATCAGTTACTTCTGGTAGAAGAGATGAAGATGCTGACAGAAGGTTTGGAACTACCAGACATGTTCAGAGGCTTTCTCCTAGGCATGATGAGAAAGAACGAAGACGATCAGAAGAAAATTCCTTGGTTCCACAGGATGATGCAAAACGTAGAAAAGAGGATGATGTTCGTGAGAGAAAGCGAGAAGAGCGAGAGGGGCTGTCAATCAAGGTATGCATTAGCTGCTTGCTTGTTGAATCCATTTTGATTTTTAATGAACTTGTCATTCTAAACTTAACGAGGGACTGGTAACACACACATGTATGTAGCATGTATGCCAGATTGCACTGAACATGAAACTGTTGAATCCAGTTTATCATATCTAGGCATTGTAACTTCATTTAACAGAGGACAAGAAATACTTGTATATCTGACATTTGTGCTTTTGTTTTCATAAGTTCTTAGTGTTGCTTGCTCCCTTCAGCTTAAATTGAATTATAATAAATGCAGTGATTAACATCCTTTGTGATGGTAGCTTCATTTTATTTGCCACCCTCATAATTTATTTGCTTCAGTCAGATGCTATTGATCCTCCCATGTTTTGGCATACTGAGTAATGGACTATCCTTTAATGCTTGAGGTTATATGGACGCAAGCATGAATGTGTAAAAGTGAACTGTTTTACACGTCACAGTTTCACTTGTACTTCATGTTTGTTTTTGTTTACTCTCATTGGAGCTTTGTTGATGTATGATATTTCTTGCGGTCTAGATAAGGTTTCTGATGTTGGACTCAGTATTTGGCATTTGGCTCTCACTGGAGCCGATTGCCTTCAGTTGTCTGTATGCTGAATGATTTCTGATGTCCTGGACATTTGGCACTTTTTGCAAAGAGGTAACACTGCGTAGCACATTCTATGTTGTTTGCATAGACGCCATATAAATTACAGGTGCACCTGATCTCTTCTTGGCATGGATCATGTTTTGTACTTTGGTGCTTGTTGGTTTGAGTTGGAACAAAAACCTACTTAAACAAGCTAGAGTTTCGCCCCCCAGGAATTTATACAATCCTACTTCTGCTTCATTCATGACAACATGAATTTGTGGGTCTGAGTGTGAAATGATTAACATTGTAAGTAGTGAACTGCAACTGTCAATTTTGATGTAATACCATATAAAAATGAAATAATTTTAAAAAACAAGGCTCGAATATCATCCGAACTACATAAAAAAAGAAGAGATGATGGCCCGTTTTTATTTTTTAAGAACTGGGTGCTGTTATTCTCATTGGTCTGTGTTTAGAAGAAATTTTTTTGCTTATATCTCTGAGTTGCTATTTGTAGGTGGAAGAGAGGGAAAGAGAGAGGGAGAGGGAGAGGGAGAGAGAGAAAACCAACCTTCCGAAGGAGGAAATGGACTCCAGTGCAACTGCTAAGAGACGAAAACTTAAAAGAGATCATCTGCCGACAGGGGAAGCTGGTGAATATTCTCCTGTTGCCCCACCACCACCCCTTGGTATTGGCATGCCACATTCATATGATGGTAGGGAGAGGGGAGATCGGAAGGGGGCCATGAATCAGCGTGCAAGTTACTTGGAGGAACCTCTCATGAGGATTCATGGTAAAGATGTAGTTGGCAAGATGGGCCGCCGTGATACTGATCCGTATCCTTAAAATCCTTTCTTTAGTAGTAAATAATTTGTGGGCCAATATGCATGCCATCCTTGTGTATATTCAATTAAATGATCTACAACTCAGTGAAATTGTCCACATCCCTGTTCTATCTGCTGCAAATTGTTATCTGTGAAGGGGTAATTTTCAGCAATATGCTGTACCTAGCATTTAGCTCACTCTCGAAATATGTATAGTTGTGTTATACTGGCTTGTGGACATGTAGTACATTAGGCATGCAGTATTAGGGTTGTAGTTTTTCTGTGATGCTAGCTCGTGACGCATATACAAGGCATGCTTTACTATTTCTCTGAAGATCTTTGTTGTATATTGCAAGTCCTTGATCAGCATTTAGTATGTATGATCGGGAATGGGATGAGGACAAGAGGCAGAGAGCTGAACAAAAGCGGAGGCATCGCAAGTAATTGATGGGTCATAGCTTGAGATGTGTTATCTGATGGATGCCTAAAAAGGGTGTGCTTGATTGTGTGAGTTCCTATTCTTATTCTTTCATTTCTTTCATCCATTTAATTCTACCAGATTATAAATTACAGTGCTAGATTTTTGCTTGTTCGACAGCAGGTCCAGGAAATGGCAAGTTGGATTTATGCCATTTTTGTATGCTATTGTAGAATCTTGAGCTATTATGTAGTACAGTGCGACTTACTAATTCTCTCCTAAATTAAGTGTAAAGATAAATTTTGAGATATATCT
>Ga0325404_1000338_pt1 | contig 46319 bp, 23 predicted proteins | sample PopdelMetagenome_18_FD_205664 | JGI IMG/M metagenome (GOLD analysis project Ga0325404, IMG submission 205664) | Populus deltoides microbial communities from Bellville, Georgia, United States - Xylem-Control-R1 | ecosystem: Host-associated > Plants > Phyllosphere > Stem > Wood/Secondary xylem...
GCTTTTTTTTTTTTGCCCCCCCCCCCCCCCCCCCCCGCAACTCTTTCCTGTTTTATTCTTTTTAGATTTTTAACTGTTAGTTCTTGCATCTGCCATACTTTTGTGTGGCTGTGCATGTCTGCTTTTGATTTTCTGTAATAAAGATTCTTCAGTATCCAGATATTTCATTTCTTTATTTACCAAAATTACTTGCAATGATGTGGAGTTGTTTCTAAAATTATTGAAAACTTTATCTGTTTTATACATTTCTGCTCCATTGTCCATGTAAATTATTTTATTTTTTTTGACAGGATGCTCCTAAAGGCTACCTGAAACTTCTCCTCCTTACTGCAGCTTCTGGTGCTATTAGAAGTGGTGAAGCAATTCAGAGGTAAGTTACATTGTTTTTATCTATTATTTCTGATATCTATCGTACATCAAGATCACTACCACCCTGTGCTTTAGGTACATAATATTCCTTTTCATATGTGAGATGAATCCTGAAAAGGACTCATGCTAGATGATTGTATGAGGTCTTGATTTAATAATTTAGCTTTTTGTTTCGCAGTAATCGGGAGCTTTCAATGATACTCGATGCACTCTTGAAAACTAGATCACGAGTGGTACTGATGGATATAATTAACAAAAATGGTAGATTTCCCTCTTCCTTTTGCATGGCATACAAACCAATCTTGCTTAGGAATTAGTAAATTTGTTGATGGTGGTTGCTTAAAGAATAACTGGTGGTTGCTTTCTTTCAGGTTTAAGAATGCTTCACAACATAATGAAGCAGTACAGAAGGGACTTTAAAAAGATTCCAATTCTCAGGAAGCTTTTAAAGGTGCACATGTTGGCAGCTCTGTTATATAGACATACCACACCCCAACTTGTGTCAAATTTCATATCCTAGTACTCAGTTGATTTATCTACAGAAACAGATTATTATACATTTTTTTTCCAGATAGATACTCTTAGTCCTTAATGGCTCAAAATTGCAAAATTGTTAAAAATAGATGCTTTATTAAGCGTGGTGGCTATTGAAGGAGAAACTATAAACTATAATAGTACAAGTTAGTGGTATTCCTTTTGAGTTTTGTGGATAAAATCATTTTTTAACCTCTAAACTCTTTCCATAATTTCTCATCTGCTCATCTTCAGAAATATTCTTGCAACTTGATTTATTTCATTTAGACTATCTCTTAGAACATGACAAGCAAAGTTTTCTAGAATTTTGAGACTAAAGCGTGCTATTAACTGACTTTTCTGCAGGTTTTAGAGCATTTGGCAGTCAGGGAGATACTTACATTGGAACATATAAGTGGAGGTCCTCCTTGTCCTGGAATGGAGAGGTTAGATTATTCGTCTAGTTTTTATTTAGTATATGTATTGTCCTACTTTGCTGATGAAATAGGGGTCGTACCTTTCTTTTCTTCAAACAAGGAAATGCATGGTGGATAACTAGTGATATATTTAGTTTGCTTTGGGATCATTTGTGTGGTGGTCGTATTTCTTCTCCAGTACATTTTAGCTGTAGGAAATCATCATGAGGGGCTGCTGATTCAATTTTGGTGATCTGTAACTAATTATATATGGAAGTGAAAAGGTTGATAGGATTTTCTTAGGATGGACTGCTGATTTTGTGAATTGAAAATGAACAGAGGAATAATATTGTTTGATGTAGAGTAATGAGAAAATAGTATAGGCTCTTTTGATTCACCAAGGGAATTGACCACCATCTGGAAGCAAAATAATAAGTTAGAAAGACAAGCTTATTCTGTGGTTCTTTTCCCGAACAAGCAAGTCTATAAAATGACTAAAAAAGAGAAGCAACCTTGGGATGAATGAAGCTTGCATTACCCAGGAAAGATGCCCGTTATACAATTGAAACTTCATGGAATAGATGAAGGTGAGTTTGATTAGAGTGAGTAATTCACAGGCCTTGTTTTAAAGGTTTATGTTTGGGAGGGTGGACGATAGGTGGAAAGTATTTTTACTTGTTTGGGAGAGGAAAGGAGTAGAGGGGGAGAAATCATGTGGAAAGTGGGTTTTTCTCTTTCCTTTCCTTTTCTTGTTTTTTTTTTTTTTTTTTTTGGTGCTGGGGGGTTGATTTTAGTTAAAACTTATGTTTTACTCATAACTGAAATTTATTGTGGTATTAAATTCAAAGGACATAATTATAATTGCAACACAAATAATATTTTCCTTTGCTTTTGTGTACCAAACAAAGGAAAAAATTCCTTTCCTTTCATTCCATTCATTTTTACTCCTCTAACAAATGATAGAAAATACATTCCTTTCCGATTATTTTCGCCTCTTCTATGTTCATTTCCTCCATTTTCTTTCTTCCCCCATTTTACCCCCAGACATAGCCTAAAGGACATTGCCAACTTGCCATTGCTACAGTTAACCTTCTGGTTTCCTGTTTTATCTCTCAAGACAGCCAAATTCTTGCAGCTGTTGACTCATTGCATGCAATATGAAAATGCTGGTTTTTCTTGTCATATTTATTTTACTGGCATGTGTTCCCTGATAAGTTTTATTTATGCAGCTTTACAGAATCCATGTTGTCCCTGACAGAGCATGATGACAAACAGGTATCGTCTCTTGACTCTTTCCTTCATAACCTGGTTCTAAATTCACATTTAATACTTGTGTTATGTGCCTCTTCTGTACCAAAAATTACACTTCAGATTGGGGTGATTGCTTTCAGCCCCACAAGGATACATGGTTTAAGACTGTCCCCAAGCTCTCTTGAAAGTTTTCTTCAATTCGATGATAATTGAGCTTTGGTTTCTTTTACAAGTATTGGAAATGCCAATGCTGACCTTGTATGTTAACATGCTGGGTAAAAAAAGTTTCCAACTATATGATAAGGCTTAATTTATATATATAAAAAAAAACTGTTGTGTCCATTAAATTTTGACAGTGGACAAATACTGCTAGATCAAACCAAAATAGAAAGGACTGACTTTGGACAGAAGGCCTTTTCTGACTTCATGATTTTGAATGTTGCTTGCAAATTTTATTGTGAGTCTGTATTAGAGATAAAGCAACAAGTAATGACTAATTGCTGTCCTTGGGAGTGGAATTTGAGCTTTAATGATTGTGGTGCATGTGTGCATAGGTTCATCAAATTGCACGAAGTTTTCGAGATAGATGGATCCCTAGACATATCAGAAAGCATAGCTATATGGATAGGGATGATGGGAGGATGGAGATTCACAGAGGTTCAAACTGCAATAGGGTTTCAGCTTCTCATAATCATTGGCATGATCAGGGTGTAAGACACACAGAAGCACTTAATGGTGTTGTGGAATCAAACCTTGCAATGACTTCAGGGGGCACTGCTGTCCATGAGGACAACTCTGTGAATCGTGTAGGCAGCGGTACAAGAACTCGCAAGCGTAAAACTAGATGGGATCAACCCGCTGTGGGAAATATAGCTTCCAGCTCTCTTCAGCATATTAAACAGAATGTTAATTCTGGGTTGGTACAACAATATGAATCTAACCCATTACTTGAGTTAAGTAAAGAAGTGCCAGTTCATGTGGACAAGGCAGGTAGAGAGTACACTTATTGCCCTCATTGTGTTCGCAATTATCACTGGCAAGATGAATCTAGTAGTGCTGATGACAGAAAGCAGAATATTCATGAGGATGTTCCACCTGGATTCTCATCTCCGATTAATGCTGCTCTTGCATCCAATGCTTCTTCCACTGTTGCTGACCCCCCTCAACAAAATGTTTTCCATTTGAAGTTTCCTGTTGGTATGGTTGTCGGTCTTCCACAGAAGAAATTCAATTCCCGCTTTCCTGTCTCGTATGGAATTCCCTTGTCTGTTATGCAGCAATTAGGATCACCCCTGGCTGAAACTGTAGAGAGTTGGGTTATTGCTCCTGGCATGCCTTTCCATCCTTTTCCACCATTACCACCACTTCCCTCCTGTAAGAAAGGGACTCAACCTTCTTGTGCTTTGAGCTCTATGGAGGTTGATGGTGATGCAGATCGAGGGCAACAGGACAGCCATGATCCTACCACTTGTCCAAATGAAAATAGTCCAAGCATGAGTGGTGCTAACCAACCAGATGTGAATAGCCCTTGTCCAAATGACCGTCAAACATTCAAACGTGCGAGGGGATTTTCATATGATTTGGGAAGGAGGTACTTTAAGCAACAGAAGTGGAATAAAGTGTCTCCTCCATGGGTTCGGAATAGGAATGAATGGGGATGTGTAGGAGACAACTCAAGAGGTGGAATGTGCAGCACTGACATGGGAAGTCTAACAAATGAACAGAGGAACTCATAGTGTTGACAGGTTGTAAGCTGTAGACTGGAGAAATCTGGCAAATACTTGATCAGCATGCACAGCGTCTAAATGAGCATTGATTTTTTAGGAAATGCTCTGAAGAGCTACTGATTATTCACCATACTCTTAATGTATTCTCGATTCTTTCTTCGGGTTTTTATTTTCAATGGGAAATTCATTCATTTCAGAATGTCAATCCTCATACTCAAAGTTGTGATGCTATAGCTGGAGGGAAAGCATTCTTCTTATCTGGCAATGTCTTCTGTTGGATGTTGATCCATTTTCTCACACCTCGAAGAGGTAGGTAGTCTTGTTTATCTAAAATTTTCTCATAGGAGTAATATTGTTTATCATTGGAATTGATAACCAATTTATTGGCATCTTGCATTGGAAAAAAAAATAAATTCTTTGATGATATGGAAGGTGAAAGATGATTGTGTTTCTTCGATGTTTTCTCGATTCTTTTAAATTAGTTTTTGTACTTGGCTGGTGCAATTTCTCCATCGATTAGTTTCATGGATTTTGTAGTTTGGGTCTCCAGTTGAACTGTAGTGCTACAGTAATTCGTTGATTTAATCAAGTCAATGGCTTGCAGTTACAATCAAGTGAATGCCTCGTTATTACAAAAAAATAGCAAATTCTAATTGTTCTTGCCTTGACTTCTGTGATTTTGATGCATGTCAAGTTTCCACGTTGATTTTGGAGAATCTGAGTGCACATCCACAACACATACGTTCATAGCAAAAGATTAGTGGTGTGCAGTGTGAAACTAACTTCTCTGTTAATTCATGCTGGCTATCCTTGTTTCCTTTTCATCTTATGCAAGAACACCGAGCTCGTAATCATTAACAAATAAAATCTGTTGTTTTATTATGTCTCATACATTGCAGTTATTTATTAGCAGCAGAAAAAGAAAGCATTAATAGGACTGTAAGATTGAAGTCTCGTAAAAGATAATATGTTGTCTAGTGATACAATCGGGCACAAATGCTTGATTTCCTATGAAAAGGCCTGCTTATGTCGTTTGGTGTTCATATTCTTTGTAGTATGCTGTGGTCAGCATTTATGGTACATCGTGATTTATTCTATAAGATTTTCAGTCTCACCAATTGTATAGGTTTCGTCGGGTGTGATCAACATTTATTGTATTACTGCCATCATGATGTTGGATCTTTATCATGGATTTTGTTGGATCGCTAATTAGATTTTATCAACTGTGATCCATGAGATGCTACCAAAACATGAAGAACATGAAATTTGTTTGAAAATGAATTTCCATTTGTCGGATGTTAGTTTGGGATTTGTCAAGGACAGGCGGCAAGAAAGAACAATTATTTGAAAATTGTGTAGTTGCCATGATTGAGATCCTTCACATTTTACTACACAAGCAGCTGAATTGGATGCCGTTCCACCGACCACATGCAGGAGTAAAATCACCTTGTTTTCATCGCATGCTGATAGCCAGGAGGACACTAGGTCATTCTTGGTCTCCACTGAACTGCTGATTGCCATCCTTCTGCTCCTGTAAAGATTATCTTCCAAAAAATAATCCATACATTTGTCGAGCTCATGGACGTTGAAAAAAAAATCCGATTTAATTTAATTATAGGAGCCAAAACTCGTGTCCATGTTAATTATACCAGATTGTCTCGGTCCATTGAGTTGCTTGTAGTCTGGGGGGGTGTTTTTTTTCTTGGTAACAGGAGATATCAATTTTATGACCATAACATGGCATGATCCTTCATGTTTCCTAGCCGAAGTGCCTGCCCCCACACGCTTTTAGACCTTGATGAGTGTTCTTTTCTTGCACATCCACATGAGAATAAATATAAAAATACACACAAACACACACACACACACACAAAGTCAAAAATTATAACTCTCAACCTCGTTAACATTCGGATCAAAACAAATTCCCATTTCTATGAAAGAAAACAAACCACATCTTCGCCAATACAAAAATGTCTTCCTAATGCACAGACATTACCTTGATATTTACTGCTTCCATTATGTCACTTCCCATCTGTTTTTCTTTCTAATACCTCCTCAACAAACTTCTGAAACGAACAAAGCACCAGGTTTTCACTAGTGTTTTGTATCTTCTCCAGCCATTGAAATACTTTCCAATCACCTTTTTATAACTAGGCCTTTGCTGCATCAAAACCCAGTACTCAGCAATATTTGGCCTGCTACTTATGTACTCATCTTCCAGTTTCAAGAGGACTAAGCGAGCCAGCACTGGGATCAGCATTACATCTGCCATTGAGAATTCCTCCCCTGCTAAATATGCTGTTTCTTTTAGCTTGGTCTCAACTTCATCAAGAAGTCTAACAAGATGCTCTTTGCTCCGTTTCAAAACTTCAGGGTTTCCTAGCCTGTCCTCCGTTTCATATGCATCTTTTAGCTTACGGTGGTAAGCACTGGCTAGTTCAGGAGATTCAGCCATCCGAGCTATGATCACTTGTCTAATGAATTTGGAAACAGAGATGCGGTACTTCTCAGGGACGTGGGAAAGTGTGAAGTACTTGGGGTTCCACTCCTGTATCTTGCACATCCATTCAACAACCTCTCTGCTGCTAAAGGATGAGTCACCACCACCCAAAGAGACGACTACAATTCTTTCGATATACCTACAGAGTAGTGTTCATCATTTTAACAACTGCCTGAAAATATGGCGTATTTGAAAGAACTTCAAAAAAAAAAAAAAACTAGTGGCCTTTTGGTAACCACTGAAAATGTTGAAAGCTTATTGATGTATCAAAATACGTGAGTCAACTCAAACTTGATTCTTAAATACTTCTGAGCATATGCGTTAGGATGAGAAATAACTAAGGGAAAAAAGACCTCCATGGATTGTGTCACATTTGAAATAGCTTCCAAACACAACTCATACACTCGATAGAACAGTGGTAGAAAAGGAAATGCGAAGGATGAGACATACTGGATTATTTCAATAGTATCGAAAATGATGTGAGAGCCATTCTGGAAAACTGGGAGTTTTGCGCTTTGATTTATCCCGAAGAATGAGGCGTCCATATTCTTGCCCGTTATAGGATTGACATGGTTTGATGTGTAATCAATGCCCTTCTCTTCCAAAGCTAGTCTGACCTTCTGGCTATCCAGGGAGTATGGATGGTGATATAGCTGCATGATTCGATTAACACCGGATCACACAGTTTACTGGTCGGTTGAAAAGTCGAAAGCTTTCACTTCAGCTTTTATCCTCCAACAATCGTTCAGCAACAGAGAGTTATGTCAAGGTCTGGGCTTGAACTGCATCAAGAGATCAGCTTAACATCATTCACTTTGTGCACTAGAAGAAACTATAATGGATAAATACCACTCTCATAACCCATTAGAAAACTAAACAACACTCCAGCAATAATATTTTTATCAAGCAATCAAATAACAGGGTTTTTATGACTGTTACATTGGATAATTCTTATGTGAACCCTGTACTATGGGAATTGGATCCGATAAATTCATTCAAAGAAAGTGAACCGAGACTTGTGGAAAACATGGAGGCTCAACTTAATCGAGACATGTAGTTGCATGTATACAAGCAGAGAGGCACGTAATAAAGAGGAATATCAGTATTCATTTTCTGAAACCAAACTTTAAATTCAAGAATCAGGGATGTGCTCATATGCACAAGCGCAGGCATCCGTAAATTTCTGAATAAATTGAAAATCATAAATAATCAATGTTCTTCAAGCAACCCAGATATGTATTGTTTACTGTTGATGATTCAAAAGAAGAAGCCATGGCTTGAATTTCCCACGACAGGAATTACCATAGGAAACCTGTAGAAAAAAGAACGTTTTTGGCCGGATTGATATGCTAAAAACTGTAACTGTCCACTCCAACCTAACTTAGCACTTGCAGTTTTTCCAACCAAATTCGTCAGCCAGCAAACAACCCATATCAAGTATACCATGCAAAGTCCAAGGAATCGCAGTCTAGAGGTTTTACAGTGGAAAGATAATAAAAAACAAATTAGAAGAAAAAGGAAACTAAGAGCTCAAATAGCAATAAAGGATGAGTTAAGGCTTAAAGCCAAAAAAAAAAAAAATGAGAAAAAACATAACAATCAAAATCAAGAAAACCAAGAAACTGAAAGAATAGACCTAACAAGAAAGAATTAATGACAAGTGAGAAAGAAAGAAGAAACGGTTGACTGAGACTGACTTACCAAGAAGAGAAGACTGTCAGAGTTATTGGGTTTTTTGAGATTTGCGTGTGTGGTGGTGTGGGCACATGTTGATGTAAGAAGAATCCGTCTCTCTCTCTATCTCTCTCTATCTCTCTGCTTTCTAATTTTGGTGGACTCGAAGAATAAAACTAGAACCAGGAAGAATTAGCTTAAAAGGCTAGAGGGGGAATAAGAACAGAATATCAACAGCTGCCATTGAGAGAAGATTGCTTGGTGCTTTCCAACTTCCATTCGGTAACCGCCCATAACAGGACCAGTTACACACTACTCGCTTGGGAGTTTGCAGAACCACCGGACACGCGCTGGAGCGAGCGAGCGAGCCACGTACTATTTCTCTTTGAGTCTATATGTGAAAAAGCGATGCCATCCTTCACAATCCCATATAAAAATACATACAAATAGAACATTCACCGAGTTTCTCACTGCTTCCTACATGTGGAATGAGTTCTTGATAAAAGATTTAATCTTGTGTTTATTATTGAATAAAAAATGTTTCTCATAATAATCATTATTTATTTATGAAATATGAGTCTTTATATCTATCATTTATCTGTTAATATTTAATATTAATAAATAATTTGTATGTGATAAGCATTCGGCACCTAGTAGATTTTACTAGATCACATGTGCTAGATAGCGGGTAGAGCCATATATTTTTCAATGTAAAAATAATATTCAAGTTATGCTAATATTTTAAAAAAAATAAGAAAAAATTAAAATTTTGGTTATTGACTCAACTAAATTTAATAAACTTGGTTAATTTAATAAGAAGATTAAAAAAATAATGACAATAAATAAATCAAACTAAACAGAAAAATTGACAATAATCAACTTAAAAATAAATGTTTGTCAATATTATAAAAATATATGCTCTCAATATTCTTAAAAGGTTTTTATAATCTTATTTGATAAGTTAAGATTAAATGAGAGTGTAATAGCCTTATAAAAAAGCAAAATGAAAAATATTTAAAGCTTAAATCTCATCAAATCAAATGTTTAAGGAGGAAATTAGAAGAAAAAAAAGTAAAAAAAAAACATGGAAAAAAACTCGACCCGGGTTAGCTAGCTAAATCCACAACTTGGTTGTGAGAGTGTGATAACCTCGTAAAAAGCAAATTGATATAACTATGAAGCTCAATTATCAAACAACCTAATGTTGAAGAGCGAAATTAGAAAAAATTAAATTTATAAAAAAAACAAAACAAAAAAATTTGAGTCAACTTGGGTAAACTCGTCAAGCCAGTGATCCAAGATATGAGATCAAGATAACCCTCATATAAAGAAAACTAAAAAAAAATCATAAAGCTCAATTCCTTACTAACTCAATGTTGAATGATAAAATTAAAAAAAATAATCAATTTTTTAAAAATAACCTAAAAACATAAGTTAACTTGAGTTAATTTTTGAAATTCGTGATCTAGATCATGAGGTTGAGACTAACCTTATAAAAAGTAAACCCAGAAAAATCACAAAGTTAAGTTCTCAGTCAACCAAATGTTAATTGATAAGATTGAAGAAAAGAATCCAACCAAAGATCTAAAAAAAACAAATAATAAAAAAAAACAAAGATCAAATTTAACATAAAAATAAATTAAAACTAAATATTGAGGGATGTGATAAAAAAAACTCAATTAACAAAAGGATAAAAAAAAGGAATGATGATCAAATTTTTAAAAGAAAGCTTATTCTGTAATTGTTATAAATATATAAAGAGTTAAAATTAGTTAAATTAATCTATTAATTAAATAATAGATTTTTTTATGTTTTAGAAGTTGTCATTGCTCTATACAACTAAAAAAATATTAGTTAATTAATGAAAATTAGAGCCGATACTATATGGGTATTAAAATAGATTTTAGACCATTGAAAAGGTGATTTGGCTAAGCAAATTACTACAATTGAAAAGGTTAAAATAACTACAAGTAGGTTTCTGTTTAAATTTTTCAAAATCTCAAGATAACCTCAAAGCATTAATCTTCCACACAACGTCTTCTCGAGATCTGAATTATTAATATATAGATATATTTTATTATTATTTTAAATTGCCATTGACTGAGCAGGCAAATGATCAACGTCTTCTCGCGTCAAAAAAAAATATCTAGATTCTAAGGGATTTTTTTATATAAATAATAATCCATTAAGAAAAGAATAAACTTCTCTCTCGAGCAAGAGCCAGCGCCAGCGAGCATGCATGACGGGCGGAAGAAAAGGCGACAGAGACTTTCGATGGCAAGTCATGGAACATATGGCCACCAACTGCACGTCACTGTGTGGGTTGCTAAAGTGCTTTTTTCATGGGCTGTAGAAAGAGTTTCGTCCTTTTCTTTCTTTCTTTATTAATGCCATGACATGATGGTTTGACCATCTTCCTTCACTAGGCTTGGCTGTAGCCGTTTTCTCCCGGCTGTCAAAAAATGTTAGGCGAGTTGGAACACAAATTCCAATAACCAGGCATGCCTTCTTTTCAAGGGGCGCTGTGTGATTGATCATCACCACAAATTCACCATACTAGTAGCTTCCTTTTATCATGAGAGAGGCTTAAATTAAGATGCTTATGTAAAGCTTTGGTGGTCTACCAATTGGTGGTGTTGAATACCAATTGACATTAAGGTTAAAAGGATGCTAGGAGTTGTTGTTTCTAGAGCCTGAGTGAGAGTGCCAACTTTATATATTGCGACTGGTTAGATTTGTAGTGGCTGGGAAGGGAGATGATTTTGGCTTTGGTAATTTTAAGGATGCTTTAAAGTTGAGCAATTTTTCATGAAGTTCTTCAAAGGTAATTGGTGAATCTTGAGCTTGAACTACTCGAACAAGTTCCTTGTAGCCATCTCCAAGGTTATTAAGAACTTTTTCTATAAGATCCTTTATATCAAGTGGGACTCCAAGAAAGGTTAGTTCATTAAATCAGGTTTTGATGTTCTGCAAAAATTCAGAGACACTTTCAGAACCTTTGGCAAGTTGCTTCAATTGGGTTTTAACTTGCTTGATGCGTCCGTGAGATGGCTTGGTGTATGTGTTAGCGAAGATATTACATACTTCACGAGAAGTTGTGTATTGAGCAATGAAAGGAATAATAGCTGGGAAGAGAGAGCCAATGAGGGCATTAAGTATGAGCTGATCTTGTCTAATTCAGAGAGTACATGCTGGATTAGGGCTGGTGGTTGTATTTTGAGTGATGGTGGCAGTGAGACATGGTTTTGATCCATCAACATAACCTAAAAGGTCATTCCCAATGAATATGGTGTGAAACTATAATTTCCAGGAGAGGTAGTTGTTGGATATGAGTTTAAAAGGAGTTTAGGCTACTATATTGATGGTGATGAGTGTATTATAACTGTTATTGGTGTTTTTAATAGTGGTTTGGGAAGGAGTAATGGTCATTGTGGCAAGAGAGGGGGGAGGCAGGAAAAAAAAATTATTACTAATGCTCTGATATCATGTAAAGCTTTGGAATGAATAGGCTTTTTCCTTATTTGCTTTCATTAAACCAGCAGCCAAATATATACAAAGAAAGATTACAACTGAGAGCTATAAGTGTTGTTTTAGATCCTACAAACTAGGAGGACAACAACAAAAAATATATGGCTAAGAAAGTTTAAATAATAACAAATAAGAATGAATCATAACAGACTTCTAAAACCAATGACATATTAGATAATAATATGCTATAGTTTAATCCAATATATCTAGGTGGAAATTGGTTTTGAGTTTTAATATTTCTAGGGAGATTTTACCTGAAAACACCCTAATCTCAAGGTAATACAATCATCCCACAATTGTTTTTTACTATCCGTAACTACTACTATTAACAAATTTATCCTCTCTAAGAAAAATAACTCAAGATGTTTAGAGATAATAATTTTACTAATACCCGATGAATATACAAAGGAAGATTACAACCAAGAGCTATAAATGTTATTTTAGATCTTATAAACTAGGAGGACTACAACTGAAAATATACAACTAAGAAAGTTTAAATAATAACAAATAAGAATGAATCATAATAGACTTCTAAAACCAATGACATATTAGATAATAATCTGATATTAGTTTAATCCAATATATCTAGGTGGAAATTGATTCCGGGTTTTAATATTTCTAAAGAGATTTTACTCGAAAAAGACCCTAATCTTAAAATAGTACAATAATCTCACAATTTTGTTTTACTATCCGTAACTACTATTATTAACAAATTTATCATCTCTAAAAAAAAATAACTCGAGATGATAATTTTACTAATACCCGATGAATATCGACCAACTTGATTAGATAATAAATTTGATGGATGGTTTGAATTTAAGTTGAATTAATGTAAAACATAAAGAGAAAATATTGGATTTCAAGTTGGGCATGAATATTGTCCTGAAACCCGACATGAACTTATCTCAAAATTCAATGGTGGCCTTATATTCGTACACTTTCCAGTAGCAACCAATAAAAATAACATGAAAATAAAAAGGGTTTTAGTCCATTTCCTATTTTCTTCTTTATCTCCAATGCAAATTCTAGATTTATGAAAATAGAAGGGTTAATTTCTCTTATTTTTCTTCTCATACTAGCTAGAAAAAAAATTTCATGTTATTTAATTTGATTTTTTATGTTTTATTTTCTCTATAGAACCATTTTTTTTTATTGTGGAAGTTGATTATCCTATTGGATCATGATAATGTTGATTTCTTTACCATGCCGGTGATACCAACTCGTGTTGTGAATTATTTAACAAAATATATAGGGCGTGATCATTTCACTATAGCAGTAGATACATTACTGTGGATTGCTACAACAAAATGATTATTTTGTCTTTGAGTTGAAAGAATATGAGTCTTAGTTATGGGGTGCTTTGGCTTTTCCACTTGCTCATCGATTATTAAAAGATTGTTTATGAGTAACCAAGTTTTTTCTAATTTTTTATGCACAATAAAAAAAAATTATTATCAAAGTCACCAAAATTTAGAGATGTTAACAGTGTTTTTTTTTACTTTTCATAAATTTTTAAACAATAAAAATATTTTTTTATCTTTAGGATAAAAACAATATTAGGTTGTAAGATAAGTTTTTTTTTTTGTTTTTGTTTTTCCCTTCTTCATGTACAATTAAAATACATATTTTACCTTAAAAAAGAAAAAAGAAAAAAGTTTGCATTCATTGGGTACCTTTATACTTTCATACAGATTTTTTAGTAATTACTAGGGTTATAGAGGGATTTTATAATTTTTATATTCTCGGATCATGAATACCCAAAATCTTATAGGTTTGGATTTGAGTATCTGATATTTATATTTATAGGGTTTTAAATTGGATAAAAATAATAATTTTTAGTTCGAGTATGTACATGTAAAGTAGAAAACTCAATCCGTGGTATCGTGAACTCTCTCTCTCTCTTTTTCTTTTTCTTTTTATTTTATTTTTCTTATCAGGGGAGCCCAAATAAAATCAAGGCTCGGGTGAATTTTTCCTATGGGCCTCGTTTAAGTTGATAAACAGAGAACGAAATGCCCTTACATGTAAGTAAATATTACGTAAATAGCAGTACCAGATTCGTTCATCTCCTCTTCCGTTGAGACTGATTCAGTGGCGGAAATGAAACAACAGCTAGCTTAGCAGCAGTCACAGAGCTTTAGCTGTCCCCAAGCACGGTAAATCTTATCGTTTTCTAATTTCATAATTACTTACGTTAATTATAGTTTCCTCTCTTAATTGCTTGTTTAAAAATCTTTTCTTGCCCATAAAAACGTATGCTCACACTCCATTGAATGACAGATGTTTCAGATAAAGAAAAAAAATTAATTACAGTTTTGTGGGTGTTTGCTTCAGGTAGATTTTGGGTTTAACAGAGATGAGCAGAATTTATAATAACTCGAATAAATTATATTCGGGATTTAATAAAATGCTAAAGAGAAGATACATGTCAAGTGAAACAAGTGATACAACGAAAACAATATGTAAAATTATGATGTCTTCGTCGGTAGTCACACTTGATACTGCCCTTGATCAAAGTGGGGTTAGGGTTTCAGAACAGATAGTGGAGGATGTCCTTAAGAAGTTTGAAAATGCTGGGATGGTGGCTTATCGATTCTTCGAATGGGCCGAGAAACAACGGCATTATAACCATAGTGTTAAGGCTTTCCATACTGTGATTGATTCTCTAGCTAAGATAAGGCAGTATCAGCTAATGTGGGATGTTGTGAAGGTTATGAAGAGTAAGAGAATGGTAAATGTTGAGACCTTTTGTATTATTATGAGAAAGTATGCTAGAGCTCAGAAGGTGGAGGAGGCTGTTTACACGTTTAATATCATGGATAAGTATGATGTGCCTCCAAATTTAGCAGCGTTTAATGGGTTGCTTAGTGCTTTATGTAAGTCTAAGAATGTGAGGAAGGCTCAAGAGATCTTTGACAGTATCAAGGACCGGTTTGTTCCGAACTCAAAAACTTATAGTATATTGCTTGAAGGGTGGGGAAAGGATCCAAATCTGCCTAAAGCAAGGGAGATTTTCAGAGAAATGGTCAGCAATGGTTGTAGACCTGATATCGTGACTTATGGTATCATGGTAGATGTGCTTTGCAAGGCTGGGAGGGTTGATGAAGCCCTTGGAATTGTCAATGAAATGGACTCTACAGTTTGCAAGCCAACTCCTTTCATTTATAGTGTTCTGGTTCATACATACGGAATAGAGAATCGGATTGAGGATGCTGTCAGCACCTTCCTAGAGATGGAAAATAATGGAATCGAGCCTGATGTTGCAGTTTATAATGCTTTGATCGGTGCTTTTTGTAAAGCAAACAGGCTTAAAAACGTCTACAGAGTCTTAAATGAGATGGATTGCAAGGGTGTGACGCCCAATTCAAGGACCTTCAATATCATTCTGAGCAGTTTGATTGGCCGTGGAGAGACTGATGAGGCTTATAGGGTATTTCTCAGGATGATCAAGGTATGCGAGCCAGATGCAGATACATATACTATGATGATAAAAATGTTTTGTGAGAGGGATGAGCTAAAAAAGGCACTTAAAGTGTGGAAGTACATGAAGTTGAAGCGGTTTATGCCAAGCATGCACACTTTTCAAGTTCTTATAAATGGACTCTGCGAGAAGGGTGATGTCACTCAGGCTTGTGTCTTATTGGAAGAGATGATAGAAAAGGGAATTAGGCCTTCGGGTGTGACATTTGGGAGGTTAAGACAATTGCTTATAAAAGAAGGAAGAGAAGATGTGCTAAAATTTCTTCAGAAGAAAATAAATGTCCTCGTCAATGACCCTTTATGGGAGTGGTGAACCATTTCGGATGAGCTTAAATCTGTTTGTTATGTTTATCCATCAACAATGAGATTCAGAGTTGAAATGCCTGTATACTGCTTGGTATCAAATGCATAGGTCAGTTTTTGCAGATGGGTTTACTCTTTTCCTTTCTTTCTTTTTTCTTTTCTTTTCCTTCTTTTCTTTTCTTTTCTTTTCTTTTCTTTTTTTTTTGTGGCAATGCTGCAGTTCTGCATATTATTAATGTCCTGTTTTTGCTTCTTTATTTCTTTTTGCCCCCAAAAATTTTCTGAGTAAAACTGAACCTTCTTTAGCGGAACTGGACTGAGTAACATCAGCAACGCCTGTAAAGAGAGAATGAGAACAAATGCCCGCGGAGGGCTCAATCACTAAAAATTGAGAGAGAGAAGAGGATTGTAACTTCTGCTCAGAAATGGAAACAGTAGAAAGCCATTAGATAGATTGACAATCTTTGTTCTCCATGACTTGGGCAGTTGAGATGAATTTAATGTTTAAATCCAAGTGCCTTAAGATAGAAGGGAATTTTCCTATTAGACAATCTCTGCGTTGAATTTCACTTGCATGTACTGCATCCCTATCTATCGGCAGCTCTACTTTAGAACTTTTTTAAAGTTCTTTGGTATTGGTTAATTTCATGCAATTTTTTGAAAGCACACTATTTATCTAAACAATGTCAAAATGCTCACAATTTGGTACATGCTTAACTAAGTATAAAAACATTGAGATGGGTCACTGTTGTCCGGCACTTACGGAATGCCTTGAGATTTTTTTTAAGGCTTTGGTAAAAGGCATGCCTCTTGGTTTGCTTGAATGTTGGAACTAATGTTAAATTATTTTCCATGCATCCATGACCAACAATGTTTTGTTAAAGCCTGTTTTTTGTCATGTGCACACGCAAGTGCTAGTTGTTTAAGATTTATGATATTGCTTGTTAATGACAGATTGTATGGTTTTGTTTCTGGTGATATGACTATGGGATCAGAACCTATATGATTTTTATTCCATTTGGGCCTAACATGATGTTATTAGTCAGCACTCTGAGCTGCTGAAATTTTAATCGATAGTCTCTAGTAGTTCTCTAAATGTGGCATGACTTTGCAGAGCCAAAGAAGGAAACTGGTGAAATGAAGCAGGTGAGTCAAAAAGTTATACTCTGATCTTCAGTCAGGGAACATGCTGCTGCTGGAAGTTTTGCGAGGAAAGCTCTTATGCTGCTGTTTGGAGTGGCAGAAATCACGCTCAACCCCCGGCCATGACAACTATCAGGAACACAATATGAGATGTTAATTTTTCCTTGATAGAGCGAAGGTATATTGCAACAAGTAATGTAGAAAGCACGCATGAGGTTGGAAAAAAGAAGCGTTTCCCCAGTACTTATTTTCCCCCGTGAGGGAAAAAGGAAAGGGATCAATAAATGAAACCACATTCTGTTTTGATGTAGAAAAAAGAAATGTTTTAATTACATTGGTAGTGATGTAAAATTAAGTAGAATGATAAGGTATTCCAAGATGCAAAAGAGCAGCCACATTTGAAGGGCCTGAGTTGAAAATTCCAAGGTTGGCGGGGATTAAAAAACAATGTCCTTGCTGACCTAACCAATGTTGGAAAATCTACATTAATTTCCTGCTTGAGCTGCTGGTTCTTGATCTCTCGGTTGTATACGAACTTTCCTTCCATAAAGGTCTGAATGACTCGTGACCGAGTGGCAATGGCCTTTCTGGTAATCTGGGGATGTCAATGTCGCCCTCTAACATTCTTAGAGCATCAGCAATGGTAGGTCTGAAAGCTACCATCACGTGAGCACAGAGAATTCCAACAAGAACAAATCTCTCCATTACCCCTTTTGGTCCCTGATCCCTTATTGACTCATCGAGAATTTCCTGTAACTTCCCTGATTTCGCTAGTGTCCATGCCCAATCTGTAATCAAAAGGAATGATGAGTTTGATGTATCAATCACCTTCCTGCCGCTCATGATTTCAAGAATCACAATTCCAAAACTGTAAACATCACTTTTCTCTGTCAGTTGCCCATATAGAGCATATTCAGGAGCCAAGTAACCGTGTGTGCCGGCTACTCTTGTGGTGAGATGAGACTGGCCATCTAAACTTTGCTTAGCTAACCCAAAATCTGCAACTTTTGCTTTCATTTCCAAGTCTAAGAGTATGTTAGTGGCCTTAATGTCACGGTGATAAATGGCAGGTTTGATACCATAATGCAAGTAAGCAAGTCCTTTGGCCACGTCCAGAATGATATTCTTACGCTGAGGCCAAGTTAATTGCTTCCTGCTATGGTCATTGGATAAATGGTCACCGAGGCTACCATTAGACATGAAATCATAAACAATGTATCTCCTTTTACCTTTCGAGTTATCACTTGTAACACAGCATCCTCGCAGAGAGAGAAGATTCCTGTGCCTTATTTTGCTTATGATCTCAACCTCATTGGAGAAGTCTTCATCACCCTGTGAATCCAAATCATGCATTTGTTTCACTGCAACCAAGGTGCCATCTGCTAGAGTTCCTTTGTACACAACCCCATAAGCTCCTTGGCCGATGAAATTCCTTTGAGAGAACCCTTGTGTGGCTCGTTCAAGTTCTGATAAATGAAACCATTTTGCACCAGAGTTAGGCAGCATGCTGGCCTTGAAACTGCTGACAAATCTTTCATGTGAAGCATTGACCTTCCTCTTCCTGTCCCATTTTCTATACATGGTGATCAGTCCAAAAACAAGCAAGACACCAATCAGAGAGCCCAATAGCCCAAATACGAGCTTGAGTAACTTATCTTTGCTCTTGGCTGGCTTTTTAGTACCTGAGTTAGCCAATGGCAAGGCTAGGGTGCAGGCAGCTGTTTTGGCATCCAGGGGACCAAGCTCGCTCACAATCCCAGCAGCATATAAACAAGTATAGTAGAAGCACTTGGAGGTGGCGGTGGCATTTGGGTCTAGACTCGTTAACTGAGAATTTATCTTCTGCCCTGCATCAAGACATGAGCTGCACCTCGTTAGTTCTGAAAAATCGCCTCTGCAAGCCGTGTTTAATGGGGTCATTGGGCCAACCTTCTCAATCCAATCCTGTGTAGTAACGATTCCAATACAACTAGAAGTGCTACTAACAAATTGACTCGAGTTCTTGAAGCAAGAAGGGACTAATGATGGGTCTATCGACAAGGTGGCAAGTTTGGCTTGAAAATCAGATAAACAAGCAGATGAAGCATTTGAATTAGGAAATTGAAACATGGAGGTCTCTCGTAAGTGTTGGGCAAGTCCCATGCCAAAGAGACTGAGAAGAGTCTGGCAGCAATGCTCTAATCCATCAGGTTGGCGACACAGCGATGTGTCCCACGGCACAGTTTGGACGTAGCTGAGATCTACGGGACATGAAGAAGCGGCTGAAACTGGATGAATGGATAAAATGGTGAAGAAGAAGAAGAAGAAGCAGGGGCAGAGAGAGGAAGAGAAGAGCAGGTTGTTTCCCATTTTTGTGTGCCGCTTTCAAAACCACCTTTGTTCAATCACATGTTGGACTTATATAAAGTTATTATTTGTTGTGCTTTGAACAGAACAATCAATCAATGTTGGCTGGCTGTGGCTGTGGTCGTGGTCAAAACTCACGTTCTGGTTGTGGACACGGAACACACGCACGCGCGGAAACACACAAATATAGGTACTTTATTCTTACTCTTATTGCTCGGCAGGTAAGTGAAAGATCTTCTTTTCTTTTCTTTTCAAAAATATTTTAAAATAAATCTGAAAACTTTTAAATTTTTTATTTCAGATTAATTTTTATATATTTTTCAAATCATTTTGATACAATAATATTAAAAATAAATTTTAAAACTCAAAAAATATTTTGAAACATTACTATAAACAATACTACAAGTTTTGGAACAAGAACATAAATTAAAAAAAATATTTAAAAAAATAGTATAGTTTGAATATAATTGTATTTAAAAATATCATTTCTATATACAATTGATATTTGAAATATCATTTTTACTTTTTGAAATAACAGTTGTTGTTTAGTCATGTTTCAAGATTTTTTTTTTGCAAATTAATTAGCCTAAATAAAAATAAATTTAAAATCTTATAAAAATCTAATAGTTAAAAGATAAGATTCAATGGTCAAAAAAAAAAAATGATATAAAATGATGTGGCAGGAGAGAGAAATGAAGGAAATAGGTCACATCGGGCTTCATTTTCAACATACCTAGTATCATTATAAAAGTTTTAACGAGACGATTCTAACTACATATTAAAAAAATACCAAATAAGATCATAATTAACCTTAAACAAAGTCCTTAACAAATTATGGTCATGTTTAGTAGTCTTTTAAGGTATGGTTAAAATTATTTTATTGAAATCTTTTTAACGACACTAAATATGTTGAAAATAAAGCTTTAGCGTGTCCCTGGTGATTTATTTTTTTATTGATCATTGAATCTTGAATCTCATTTTATATCCATTGAATTTTCATTAGTTTTTGGATTGATTTTTTTTATATTTATTAATTAAGTTAAATCAAATTAAGAGTGACATGATTTTTAAACACAACTAGTATTCTAGATAATAGTTGTATTCCAATTGTCTTACTTTCCATAGACTTTTATCAAACTACCTTAGAATTCTAAAATACCCCTTACTGATTTAATTTCATCTCAGGCGTCTCATAAACCTCCCGTCCGCCGCCCCCTCAATTAGACCACCGTAATGTCTTTGGTTTGCATTAAAAATATTGTTGTTGGATTGGTAAAATTATAAAGTATTGCGTGGAGGCATTGAAGACGTTTCGTTTTTCAACTGTCTGTTGCAAATTTATTTAGAAAACACAACTGATAACGTCCAATTGACTTGGCTGTAGTCAACTGCATGTAGCTTATTAAAATTAAATTAAATATGAATCTAAATGAGCTCTTGATTTTACTGTTGATCATCAGATAAATTACTATAGGTTAACATCAGTTATTTGGTTTTTTTTATTTTTTATTTTTTATTTTTTTAATTTTATCCTCCAACTTATATTTATTAAAAATTAACTTTAAATTTATTTCGATTTATTTTTTATGAAGTTATTGTCTTCTCAAAAAAATATATATATATATATATATGTATGTATATATATATATATTGACATTGAAAAAGTGCTTAATTTTACGGGAAAAAATGATTTTATTATTTTTAATGGATTAAAAATTAAAAAATCAAAATTTTAAAAAAAAATAACAACCCTTTTGTTTTTCTTTTTTTTAAAAAAAACACTATAGTCTTAGCTTTTTTTCACATAGTCTTGCCTTAGGATTTTTTCAAGTTTTTTTTTTATCTTTTTAGTTTAGCGATGAAACATTTTAGTCTAAAAAATTATTTTGTTTACATTTTAATTTTTAAGTTAAAAAAAAGTTGTTAAAAAACAACAAAGAAGAGATAAATTTATCGGTTAGCGACATCCAATAATGAACATGATTCTTCTTAGTGTCAACGAGTTTGTCTTCTTGAGAGAAATTTAATAAAAAAGTGTTTTTCTTTAAACATGTCGGAAAAAATAGATTGAGACCTGTTTAGTTTTTTTTTTAATTCAATTGGTTATTTATTTTTAGAGTGATTTTGTTTTGGGAGGGGAGATTGAAAATGAGTCTATCAAGTTTTTTTATTTTCAAGTAAAAATAAGTTGGTATGTAAATTTTTGGGGGTAAAGAAACTTAGACCTCATTATTCAATTAGGTGACTTGATATGGAAAAAAAACATTTAGAGTGGATGACCCCATCAGAAAAATAAACAAAAACAAAAGCTAGTAACATGATTCTAGCTTTATTTTTGATGGACTAGGTGTGCTAAGCACCTAGGATTGCGTATTTGGCTAGTTTTTTCTTAAATTTAAATTTAATATATTTTAAATTAATTTATTTAAAATATATTACATGTATATTATTTTATTAAAATTTTAAATTAATTAATAATATATTTCATAAATTATTTTATTAAACACCATTCAATTTTTTTAAAAAAGAGTGTAACAATTTTTTAAGAACATCAGTAAACATTATTTTTGTACAACCAACCATGATTTATTTTTATTAGGTTGCTTGCATGTGAGTGTTAATTTTTATTATTATATAATTAAATAAAAATAAATAAAAAAAATTATTAAACTTAATCAAGTCCATGACAGGAATAGTAAGCTGAACAGGTTAGTTAGGGTTAACCTAAATCGATTCAAGATATCTTTATATTAATATGTAAAAAAGATTTCATCTTGAATTTTTTTAAGTCAAGTTAAAATTTTATTAGTTATCTACGTTGTTAAGTACTTGTTAAGTCACCTAGGTCAAACCTATATGGTTTTATTTGAAATCTAATCTAGTCACGAATTCAGGTTAAGGGGTTTTGAGATTGATTCTCTAGACCGAGTCTAATGATACTGCTAAAGAGTTTCATGCGGGAATACACAAGTGTTATATTGTTCCTATGTTTGTTTATACACTCACATCAAAATTGTTAAGATAATTTTTTTTATAATTAAAACTTGTTTTTAGAACAATAAAGGAATTTTTCCTAACAATTATTATGTTGAAAAAATTAGTTAAAAGTTCAACCCGTTAATGAGACAAAAGAGTTTTGGTTTGGGAGATATTTTTTTATTTTTATATGTGTTGTGATTGTTTTTTATTTTTTTAAATGAATGCCATAGAACAAAAGGCTAGATTTTTTTTTGAAATTAAAGATGAAAAAAAGACTTATACCATCGAATTAGTTTGTTTTGATAGAATTTAATTTATTAGTCTTCTTGTAAAATAACTGTGTTGTAATCAAGTGAAAAAAAAGAATAAATTAAAGGGCTTGCCACGATAAAAAAAAAATCAAATATTTTAATTTGTATTTATTTCTTAACTTCATGAATTAATTTTAGCTAGCAACAAAATCTATTTTTAACCTTTTTTAACACATCATTCTCAATCTCTTTTATTAAAATTATGCATCAAATTTTAAATCTATAATTAATTTTTTTGCTATAAAATACGCTAACAATATATATAAATATCTCTATATATATATATATATATATATATATATATATATATATATATATATATATATATATATATATATATATATATAAAGATTTTTAAAGATTTTAATCCAACTGATAGCGAAACACCAGCTTATTATCTAGTTTTATTACGATAAAAATGGAGTCCTCCAAAAGTCAATAGCCAACGAAAGGCATGGCGGAGACCTCTAATTTTCAACTTCACGGGAGACGACAGTGGAAAGACCAATCTTCGGTTGGCGAGGGTGATTGGTTTGATTTATTTTTATATTTTAAAAAATTAAATAATTTCAATTTAATCCATAAACTTTTAAATTAAGGTATAATTTGATTTAATGAGCTTTTAATCTACAACGAGCTTTTAGTTTTTTTGTAAGTTTTTTTTCTTAGGTTTGATTTTGGCTTTTTCGGTTTTGATTTTTGAAACTGAAATAATTTTTATTTTTTAATTTCCTAACTAAAATTATAAAATAAAATAAAGCATTAGATTTAATTAATTTTGAATTGATTTTTCATGAATATTTTAAATAATTCAATTAATTTTCTCACCCTCCTAGCAGCTACGTTTCAGTGTCCAAGTTTGTACGTGTGGAGACCATGAGCTTTCAACACTCGGTGAACTCACAATTCTAGAATTAAGTTTCAAAGGTGTTTTACGTCGGTAATTGTTTTTTAAAATATTTTTTATTTAAAAATATATTAAAATAATATTTTATTAATAATATTTTCATCTAAATTTAATGAAATTCCATCGCATGATAAGCTCAAACAAAAGCTGATTTATTTTAAAAGACAAATATTAAAATAAAAAACAAATTTAAGCATAAAGTGGCAAATTCTTTTTTTCTTAATATAAATTTATTTCTTTAAGAAATTAAATTAAATTTAGGTTTTTTATATGAGGATATTTTTATCATTTTTATAAAAATATTTAATAAATAATTTATTGAAAAATAGATTAAAGTATAAAGATAAACGAGAAACAATTTACTTAAAGTATAAAAATAGATTGGAAATCGAATAAAAGATACAAGGACAATTTAAAGCTAATATTCTCAAATTAAATGAAACTTGGGCCAGTAAAAGTCCTCGCAGCGCAACGTTAGCTCACAGCCCAACCTTTTCCAGATTGTCGGTGATAAAACTGTCATGATCCACGTTGGCTTATGTAGCTTTTTAATACAATATTTTATTTCTATCCAGCTGTATTGTTTAGATTTTTTATTTTTATTTATTTAAAATTAATTTTTAAATCATTTTAAAATATTAATATTAAAAATATTTTTTTAATATATTTTCTAACAAAAAAAATATTTTAAAAAATAATTCCAGTCACAATTCCAAACAATATCTAAATAATAATTATAAAATCACAAAAAAAAATCAAAATTCCCTGCTTAAAGTTAATGAGGTGATCATAGTTTTTTGTTCTTATAATTGGTAATTCTTAGTGAATTTCTAACTAGTTCAAGACAAATTTCTTATTTATCAATGAATTTTTTTAGTCTCTATATAACTTTCTTGGATTCTATTTGTGAAAATAAACTATCCTAAAAATCCAATTGTTACTTCCTTTTAATTTTATATTTATTGAAAATTTTGGTCGCATATTGTTTTTTGAAGTAAGGTCATTTCCTTCTATTATTTTATTATATTCATTAAATTTAAATTGTGAGTATAAATTAGATAAATATAATTTGAAGCATAATAAGAATGGCAACAATTTAAATATTTATTATTTTTCATTTAATTCAAATCATTAAATTTAAAAATAATAGAATGATTTAAAAACATGATTACTCATATTTAATGAGAGGATCCAAAATTCCTTTTTCGATGAAAAGAAAAGAAAAGAATCCATTTGAGTGTATATATATATATCTATTTTTTTTTTGGAGACATCAGGGAGAGATTTATAAATGATAATAATAAAGAAGAAGGATTTATGATAAAGAAGTCAACATGGAGCTGCTTCCACGTTTCCACCCACCGCCTAGGCAGTTCTCAGAAGCACAGACAGACAGGCACATCATCAGAAAATGTTAGAGAGAGAGAGAGAGAGAGGGAGGGAGTGAAGCAGACGGACCCCTGAAATCTAAAATCTCTTACAAATCCCGGAAAATCTTCTCCTCTCTGTTTCTATTTATCACCCCACTCCCGCCATTTTGTCTACACCACCTGATACCCTCTTTCACCTTTTAATTCTTTCTCCTTTTTTTTTTTTCACACAAGGAAAAGAAAAAGAAAAAAGAAAAATTCCCCTGTTTCCAAGATCCTCCTTTCTCTTGCTTCAATTCCACTCCAATTTCATCCAATTCTTTGTCTTTTCCTTTTCTTATAGATCAAAAAACCCATTTCTCAGAACTGATTAAAAATAATAGCTCAATATATTTTTTTTTTTCAAAATGGACGAGTTTGGTGTGTTAACAGAACGTTTTGGGTTAAAACCGCAAGGAAAATCGGCTCCAATGTCTGCATCGAGAGGACCCAATAACGCCCAAACTCGAGATTTTCCTTCTTCAAACCCGAAATCCAACCCATATTCTTCTAAATCAACTTACAACTCCAATGCATATAATGGGTCTTTCATGGATGATCACGAAACTCTCTTTAGCAATTCAAAATCCCAGAATTTTGGTGATGATTTTGACATTTTTGGTGGTTTTCAAAAGAATTCAAAACAGACGAGTACTGGGTTTGGTTTCGATATTGATTCTGTGTTTTCAAGTACTAAAAGTTCGAGTGTGCAATCGTCTTTTGTTGATGATATATTTGGTGGGTTAAATGGGTCTAGTTCATCAGTTAATAACAATAACAATAACAACAACAACGAGGATGACGATATTTTTGGGGCGTTTACTTCTTCAAAGGCCGCCAAGCAAAGTGCACCAGTCAAAGATTTGTTGGGGGGTTTCGGCACAAAATTGAAGCCTCCGAGCCGTAATGGATCTGTTGGTTTTGATGATTTGATACCTGGGTTTGGTCCCAGCAACTCATCAAGGAAAGAGTATGTGTCTCTTTATGGGGAAGTTGACGCTTTTATTGATTACATGCTTAATTGATGCTTTCATCGATTACTTGCTTAGTTGTTTGGTTAACTAAATGCCAATGCTTTAGTTTATTTTTACTGTTATTGGTATGTATATGTAGGGAAATATTTGCATACCATAATAAATCTTGTGCTTTATGTATGAATACTGGTGGGCATGACAAGTTATTTTACTTGTCACACATTCTCAAGAAAATGATGAGATGGTAGTTTAATGGCCTAAAAGTTGGGACAGGATGATATACCTCAAAGTGATTCTTGTAATCGAGCATTAGATTTCTTGTTTAGTATGGATTTAGTTAAAATTTTCGAAGCCTTTTATAGTGATTTACCAGTCTATTTATAATCTTTTTTATTGGACCTATATAGTGTTACCCCATTTTCTGTATGATGTAATGGCATGGCCATGAACGTTTCTTGTTACCATACTTTTGGTGCAGAAAAAATATGCATACAATGACACCAGCATTCACTTCATCAGAGGACCCTTTTGCAGTACTTGAACAAACTTCAACCAAAACAAAATCGTTTACAGACCCACTGGAGGAATTTGGTAAGTTTAATCATTCTGGAAGAACAGAACCTGCTGTTTCATCAAATTGTTCCCCACCATTGAGACCCCCTCCAAAACCAGGACAAGTTATGAAGACAGGTAAAAATTAGTCTGTGTACTTAAATTGAAACAATAGGTCAACTTGATTTCTTTACTTGTCTGTTCTCATAAACTTAATAATATTACAATGCTCCATGATGCAGGAAGAGTTTTGGATGTTTCTGCCATAGATGAACTGGAAGACTTTGCTATGGGTAGGATGCAAAACAATGCTCGTAGTGTCTCTAATGGTCACCATGCTGGGGAAGTAAAGCAGAGCGCGGATGATCTAGAATCATTTTTTGGCAGGGTTTCTCAGTCCAGCAGTGTGCCAAAGTTAAGGTCTGGAGTTCTGGTAAGAACTACTGATACCAGAGTAAAGGTTTCTGTAACACTAGTAGCTTGTTTTTATTTGACTCTGGATGGACTTGTTAGGACCCTCTATTTGATGCAAAGATAAATGGAAAGGGAAAGCCCGAATTCCCTTTTAAAAAGGCTTCAAGCCCCTCATCTGGCATAAGGAAGACTTCTTCTACAACAAATGCACTTGGTGACCTTTCTTTGATTTTTGGAGGTAGTTTGTTATTGAAATTAGATTTCAGTGGTAGCAGTAGAAATGTTCTTTTGATGCATTGTTTTTTCTAATATGATGACACCTTTACTCTGCCAAAGATGCCACATTATCTGGAGAATTTGAGGAAGTTGAAGGGGAAAGTGAAGAAAGAAGAAGAGCCAGATGGGATCGTCACCAGAGGACCAGGGATCGTATGGTCTGTTTTCCTTCTTGTCATTTCTCCACTCTTTGTTTCTCAAACACGACCAGAGTTATAATATTGACTGGATGAACTTATTTTTTTCTCTTGGATTATAGTAATACTGCGTGTTTGTTTATATAGAGGGTGAAAAGAAATCAGTGGATGTATGAAATAAGAATAGAAAAGGAGTATCTAAGAGCTCTTGTACTTGATGAATTAGTGACTATACCTTGATGAATTAGTGGCTATAGTCATAAATTAATGACCTTCATCTTGCACAAAATTCCTTCCAGCAGCAGTGGAAGAAGTGATTTGTCCTTCTCTGGTTTTTGTCTGTATTTCTCACCCTGGCTTCATCTTGTGCACCTTTTCTTAGTAAGAGCCTGCATAGAGTAATAATGATAACTTGCCATTGAGTCATATCTGTGACTCCTTGCTTGCGGATTTAAAGCACATAGCTGATGTTCCTAGTTGACAGCATGAAATTGAATGCATCCTTACTTTGTAGATTGAATTTGTATTTGTCACCATAGATGAAGATTTTTACAATTTTGGATTGTTTTATATACAGGAACAAGCAGTTGCTGATATGAACCAGCGTGACCTTCAAACTTTGCATGAGCAAGAGGAGAGGCGTGTAAGTAAATTCAGAGTTGCATTGACTTGCAATGCATTTAGTGGGATCTTAGTGCACTGGCTCTACAAGTTATTGGTTTTTTTGCATCATATGCACAATGTAAGGATACTTGCGGTGCTTCTTTTGGGGTTGAAGACGAGTTGTAAAGAACGCACTCTATATGCTAATGTGTATGTACATATGGTACATACATAAATGATCATATCTATTCATTTCTTTGTTGCTCTCTCTTTGTGAGGCTGGGATTAACAGGGTGATGGCTATATCTTCCAATATTTATTTTTTTCTTCGCACTGTAACCTCTTAATTTTGAGTAATATTTTTGTGATATTTGATATTAATTTGCAGAGGATAGCTGACAAAATGGATGTTCAGATAAAGCACTGGGCTGCAGGGAAGGAAGGCAATATGCGTGCACTGCTATCATCATTGCAACATGTGAGTTTCACAACAGCCTTTTTAATTTGTAAATCTTTTTGCTTAACTTTTAGCACTTTACTAGGCAAGAAAGTATTACATCTATTCTCTTATATTTGTTACTTTTTATATCTGAATTGCTTGTTAGTCTCTGACCAAACTGTGGTCTTGCATCTTAGAAGTGAGAATTTGGAACCAGTCTTCGAAGCGAGCTTCTGGATTGATGATCACAACTGCTGTTTCTGGCTCTGAATGAATGCCTTGAAACATTAATATGTTGATATGCTCCATTAAAATAGTCTTGTGCCTTGCTACAACTTTTTATTTGTTCTGCTTCTGGCAGTGTTGGGTTATCTGTATTTATGATGGTGAAGTTAAAATTATTGTTGGAGTTTTGATGTGATGATAGTGCCTCCACACTCCATGCATGCCTATTTTTGCGGTACCTTTATAGGCACTGCTCTAATGGTGTAAAGTCCATGCTTTTTCACCACCAACCATACTATCAAGAAAACATTTTGAGGGCCACTGGCAGCATCATTGGACTCGCTAGAACTTGTGTATTTGTTGTGTTTTCTGTTTAAGAGGTCGCTTGAAGCGATAGGTTTCAGTTCAAAGGAAAATGAAGTGTCATTCTCTTGTTTTGAAGCTATTATTGAATGTTCAATGATTTCTTTTTTTTCCCTGCTTGGTTTAATTAAGCATAAAGTAATTACCAACATGTTTATTTTATATGTGGAATGATGAGCAGGTGCTTTGGCCTGAGTGTGATTGGAAACCAGTTTCCCTGACAGATTTGATCACCTCTACCTCAGTGAAAAAAGTCTATAGAAAGGCAACATTATGCGTCCATCCTGACAAGGTTCAACAGAAAGGTGCTACTATTCAACAAAAATATACTTCTGAGAAGGTTTTTGATATCCTCAAGGTACAGCATGAATTTCCTAGTATCAAAATTAGGTACCTACATTGCTGGGTAGTGGATTATTTTCGACTGTGGTGCATTTGCTACATCTAGCCGGTAGTTGCTTTTCTACTTTGTTTCTCATTTGCTTGAGGGTGTCTTTTGCTTTTCATTAAACAGGAAGCTTGGAACAAGTTCAGTAAGGAGGAGCTCTCTTGAATGCCTTTGATGATGCGTCCTCCAATTATTTTGAGCCCCACCATTTGGCAGTTATACGACTTCCATTTTGAGGTAAATGTTCTTGCATGCTGTGTCGATCTTACACACTTTAGGTGCAATATCTCCATTAAAACATGAATCCCGAGTCTCATAACTGAGAGATATGCTAATTGAAGATCACTTCTGTTGTATTTGATAGTGTAAATTAACGCTTCTTCTAGAAACATCAGGTTTTACAACATTTATAGAATCCTTCCCCAGGAAAAGTTTCAACTACCATTCGGCAATTGCATTGATGGTGAGAATTTCAATTTGCTCTCATTTTTTATTCTTTATTAGCATTTAGTATTTGAGTTATGGGGAAGGCGTGGGGGATTTTCTTCTTTCTTGTAATAATGATATTCCATGAGCCTGTGAATTTAATCTACTAAACAATCAGAAAGGTGTGGTTGTTTTTCTGTGCATTTAGCAGGCGCAATTAATTAATGATTCTTGAGTTACAAAAGCTGATTTTTCAGCACCCGCTGATATTCAACATCACAGCATTTTTTTCTTACCATAATTATTGTTCTTGAATGCACCCATTTGCTTTCTCAAAATGGGGCGATGGTTTATTTGGTGGGATGTGATAATCTGCGTCAGTGCCATCGATTTGTCAAAGGCTCTTGCAGTGATACACAACAGAATTTCATCCTACCAGTGTGAAGTTCCATTCTAAAGTCTTAATGATTTGAATTTGATCCTTACAAACGTTGAAATTGAAGAGGCCACTTTTGACAGTAGTTAATTCCACTGCCGGTGAAGCAAAAGAGGGGCAGTTAAGACTTTTTGAAGATCAATGTACAAAATTCGTAAAAAATAAATATATACATAAATGCGTTTTACAAGTGCCTTCAATTTGCACTTGTTAAACGCTGATATATGCCATCAATTACGCTGATATATGCCATTAAATATGCCATCAATTACTAGTAGCATGATGGTAAATACAAGAGGCATGACTCCCAGATAGGTAATTCTCAGTAGTTTTGGGGGACAGAACATGATTGTTGGTTTCTGTGCTGATAGCAGCGTTCGCTATGCAAATAGCTATTGAGGCCGCCACTATTTAAAAAATCGGCCTAGATGCCCTCTGGACCTGTTGCAGCTTCGAGGAGGGGAGCATTGCCTTCTATGTGAACTGCCAGGCATAGGGGAACCTATCCCTAAAGGAGTTTTTAGGCAACATCCGAACAGTGTGTGGGTGTTCAGATGGATAAGGTTGCAGAGAAGCTCAAGGAGGAGAATGGTTTGGTGGCCACCGGATTGGCAGAGCAAAGGGTTTTGGCATCATCTGCAGAGGTTGGTAAGTGTTTGGAGGGTAAGGATGGTGGTTGGATGAATTTGCGGAAGTTGGTGAAGGTGGTGTTGAGAGAAGAGAAGGATGTATCCAAAGCCTAATGCATTATAATGGTATAATGAATCGTGTGATAAATTTTCATAGGATAAGATTAAAGGTAGTGTTTGAGTATATTGTTTTGATGTGTTGATATCAAAAATATATTACGGGTTTGAAAGAAACTTTCGAATTCAGGATTTAGGCTCAATTGTTTGTGATATATATAGATTCCTTGAATTTTAGTGAAAAATGATGACGGATTAGCGTATGACAATTGAATGGGGATCATAGTGGTATGTGGTAACGATGACGTGGTCTTTTGATTGTGCTAATACAAGCCGACACAATTAAAATTAGGGATGAAATTGAAGTTATAAGAGAGCTCAGGAAGGAAAAAAGAATATTATTTGGCAATTGTTGGACCAAATTAAAATTTACCAGATACATCTGTGGAAGGTTTGTAAATTTTAAATCCTCAATTCCTTATTCCCTTCAGACTTGTATTCTGGCTGGATACGTAATTAATCCGACACCTTTACAAACTCGGGCTTTTTGTAGTACCACTCTGTGTGTGTGTATAGCTAAAGGAGAAGATGTTTTTACTGTATTTATTGAAATAATTTTTTAATTTATTTTTTTAATTTTAATTTAATTATTTAACATTAGATTTATTTACCGTTGAGTTTTAATTTTTTTCTCAATTTGAAACTCATAACCCAAACTGCGAATTTGATAATTTAACTCAATTAATTTTAATTTTTTTTAATTGATTTTTTTTTCAATTTCTTCATTGATTGAGAATTATGTTTCATGATTTTTTTAGTTTGTTTTTTACGAAGTTATCTCTATCTCATAATTCATGTCATGGGTTTGATGAGTTAAACTAGGATGACTCGAGTTGTTTTTTGTGCTATTTTTTTATTTTGTTTTTCAATTTTATCTTTTAATACCATGTTGATTGAGAATTGAGATTTATAATTTATTTTAATTTGCTTTCTATTGGGTTATTTTGATCTCATGAACCGGGTTGTAGGTTTGACAGGTTAACTCAGGTTGACTATGATCATTTTCTTGGATTCTTTTTTTAATTATTTTTTTTAATTTCATCATTCAATATTTGATTTATTTAAAATTAAGTTTCATAATTTATTTTGATTTCTTTCTATAGGTTATGATGATCTCATAGCTTGGTATGTAGATTGACAGATTAATTCAGATTGACTTGAATAGATCCAATATATTGCCGTCTTAATATTTATTAAAAAAGTTCATGTTAAATATTTATTCTGAGTCAAACTAAATTTTTATTGGTAATCTAGTTTGTATTTGGACCCGTTAAGACAACTGAGTCACATTATTTTAATTTTTATATAATTTAATTTTAATTTTTATTTTTACTGGCAATCTAGTTTGTATTTGGACCCGTTAAGACGAGTCATATTATTTTAATTTTTATATAATTTAATTTTTTTTAGTAAAAAAAAATGATTTCAACCCCAAGCATTTGCCAAACGATGAATGTGCATATACACTCCCTAAGTGACCATAAACCGAACTTTTCCAAGCCAAAGAGAAAAGGGTAGGGATGAAAGAGACTAGGCATGGAGGTTGCTGCCACAAAAAAAAGAATGAGAGAACTCCCCTGATTTCAATATCGGAAACAAATATTTCATAACTAGCATGCGAAGTTCAAATGACTCCCAGGTCAGGAAGTGGGTGAAAAAAAGCACACTAGGCAGGAAGGGCATTCCTGTTGGTCTCAAAACAATGCTTCGTCGCAGCATCGGCTATGCCACCAACGGATGCTAAAAACCAGAGGGTAACATCTTTATGCAAGCCAGATCTACACCCAACTTCTTCTTTTTTCCCTTGCAATTTCATGCCTTCTTCTAATTCTACTACAAGTATTTCTTAAGATGCTGTGTTAGATTTGATTTTAAGAGCACGCTTGAAAAAAATATGGTTGAGATTACTTTTCAAAGTGTTTCACGTCAAAGAACTAATTAATCCTATGCTTCACTTTTTTTTTTTTTAAATCAACCATATGATAAATCATTTTTTTTCTTGGACAGTTTTAAGGACATTAAACACCATTTGATGCTTTAATTTTTCTCCAAGAAAGAGGATAAGCAACGGTGTGACTAAATAACTTAATTGGCAGGTATTGTAACAAATAAAATAAAATAAAATAAATAGTTTATAAATTAATACTTTTTTGTGAGATCTTTCTTTCAAAGATGCACCTTACAAGATGTTACTGTTAGGGTGGATGGGATTGTCTATTAATAGTCAAGAGTTTAAAACAGATTTGTATTATTTTAAAATAGAAAATTGTGTTTGTTAATTTTTTTATATAAAAAACATTAAATTAACTGAATTAATGGTTGGAATTGTCTTTTTAAATAGACAATTATAAAAAGGTTTTCAACTTTCAAAAAAATATTGTATCATGTTCTTTTATTTTCTTTCTATCAAATACTCTTAACATTTATTCTGACATGGTTACTTTTATAAGTTTATTTTTCTTTTACTCTTGTTTGTCCTACTAAGAATAAATGATTAAATAGACTTGAAAAATAAAATTGCAAACACCATATAACAAACAATAAATTTTTTTAAAGGTGAAGGATTGATTTCCATCTCAATTTCCATCTTAAAATTTATATTCTATTAATAAAACTGTAAGTTGATTCTCTTTTATACATTGATTCATGAGTGTTTTTATGTATGTATATAGAAACTAAATTATTATAAAGAAACAACAACTATTTTTTTTATATAAAAAAGCTAGATATTTCTTTTATTTATACATGTGTGATATTTTATATGTTTTAATGGATTAACATTTTTTTTTTCTGAGTCCTCTCTTTTAAACAAATGAACAAAATTTAGGATGATAACCATTTATCTCTATGCTCAACAAAGCTTTGAGCTTAGATATGTGTTGATTTTGCGAACTGTCAGACTTACTATCTCCAAGCTCAACTGAGCACTCACCCCAGATTTATATGGGTCCGATAAACTACAAGATCCACCATCTGTAAGCTCAGCCAACCGTTGAGCCCAGATATTTGTGGGTCTAGTGAACCATTAAACCCACCATTTTTGGATTCAACGTAGTGCTAAGCCCAAGCATGTGTGGGTTAGGCAAATTACCAAACCCACCATCTTCAGGCTCAACCAAGCGTTGAGCCTAGACTTGTGTGAGTTTGACGAGTTGCCAGACCTATAGTAAGAGATATTTACTATGATAAGTTAGATGTATTTTATCCTAAGAAATCAAAGATATTTGGTTGATATGTAAAACTTTTCCCATTCCATGAAGGAAGGGGACCCAAGGAGCTATAAAAAGAACCAATGTAACCTCAACTGGTCAGGTTCAAAATTTTCACTACTACAAAGGATATATATATATATATATATATATATATATATATATGACTTTCTTTTAAAAGAGGATTGATTTCTCTCTTATATGACATTGATTTAATCATTAAAAAGATGGATTAGATTGTCAGAACCAAGAGATTAACAATCTTATCCTAGACCTTGGCTTGACCTTTAAGTCCATGTGATAACATTAGATTTCATTAATGGCGCTATCTGTGGGGAAATCATATAAAAAAAGCCATTGATCACTTCTTCAGGAGCTAGATCATTATCATTCATAATTACCATTGGATTTGGAGCCTCAAAGTCTTAGAAGATTTTTAACAGGTACCAGCGAGATGTTGATTCAAACCATGTAACTTTGAGAGTTATTGCAAACTAGTGGCTTCATTGTCATTATCATCCCTAATTACTATCATAGTTGGAACTTCGTGGTCTCCAAAAGCTTTTAATGGATACCAATAAAGTGTTGGTTCAATCCATGCAACTTCAAGAGTTATTGTTAACCAAGGACTCCTACTAAGTTTGTGGACCTGACAGGGTAGATGATCCCTAAATAAGGGGGTTACCTTTTCTTTCACCATTCATATTTTCACAATAACTGAAAGAAATATGTTTACATGGGAAGAGTTTTTTTTTTAATGACTACACAAAAAACTTTTATGGGAGAAACTCCATTTCCTCTTTTCTTTAGGACTAGTACTATAATTGTAACAAAGTTTTTTTACTAGATGGCTACACCCCAAAGAAGGATAGAAATATATTATGATCAATGACTAAATATAAGTTTCTTGTATATGAATTATATTGTTCAAAATAACATATGTTTTATTCTTTTCAAGTCTTAAATCTTTCAAAGATGGGATGAGTTTACTCTCTTTAGTATGATAATGCATTTACTTTGGAAGTAATGATCATCTCTTTCGTGCTATGACATACTTTGTCTTAGAAGGGATTAACATATTCTTCCTAGTATAATCACACTTTTCTTCAAAGATGGGATAGACACTGCATCAACAATAAGGATGGATACAATCTTTCTAGGATGCAAACCTCTCAAATCTTCCAAATATGGAATATATTTACTCTCTTTAGTTCGATAGCACATTTACTTTGAAAATAATGAACATTTTTCCAATACTACAACACATTTTACCCTGAAAGGAATTAACATGTTCTCCCTAGTGCGATTGCACTTTTCTTCAAGGATAGGATAAACATTGCATCATCATCGATGATGGATACGGTTTCCTTAGGGCGCAAGCCTCTTAAATCTTCCAAATATGGGATGCATTTACTCTCCCTAGTGTGATAACACATTTACTTTGAAAGTAATGAACATGTTCCTAGTGCTACAACACATTTTACATTGGAATGTATTGATATGTTCCCCCTAGTATGATCACACTTTTCTTCAAGGATAGGACAAACATTGCATCAACAATAAGCAAATGCCTGGAAATGATATCCCTTCTCGGTTTATAGAAGGCAAAACTATCTTAAACTTCAATAGAGTTAGATGATTCCTTGCTCACCACCAAAAATGATTTTCTAAGTATGAAAATTAGACTCATAAATGATTTTTTTAAGTATGGCTATTGGAACAAAAAATGATCTTTTTAAGTATGGGTGTTGGACTCAAAATGATTTTCTAAATATAGGCATTGGACCTAGAAATAATCTCTTAAATATGGGCATTGGATCTAAACAAAAACTCTAAGCTCGGGAAAAAAATATGAAGATAAAAGAATTATATTATAAAAGAAATGATGTACATGAAAGAAGAATGGATACATATATACATGTACATAGGGATCTAAAAATCCAGACCAGTCTCCTTAGCTAGATATTTCCCTCACTAGGTTGCAGCGGCCCTAACCAAGAATACGACTGTAACAACCCTAAAATTTTGGCAGATATATTTTTTTTTTATAAAAAATCCAATAGATTTTCCGATATATTTTTAGGACTGTAACAACCCTAAAATTTTGGCAGATATATTTTTTTTTTATAAAAAATCCAGTAGATTTTCCGATATATTTTTAGGTACTAAGTTATCGACTCTTCATCCACATTTTCCAATTATCAAAATTTCACATTCGTCCTATCATCCAGGACTTTCCCATCTTATCACGATACCATTTCTTAACAATCAATTTCACATATCCTATTGTATACATATAGATGAGAGCGGTAATTCTGGAATAACCCTGAGAGATGTCTAGGGTCAGTTTTGGGCCACGTACTCGCCAGGTTGGTGACGGGCCACGAATTCCATGCCTACAACACATATGTTACCGGGGACATCATTTTCAAGAGTCTTAGACAACCTCCCTCTCTCATGAAAGTCTCTGGAAGGGGCATAAGATGTGACTCCTATAAGGGGATCTTCTCTCCTCCTTCCTACTAGAAAAGGCCGCCAATGTGGCACCCGCTCTCACCCTGAGTCCCAATCCGAGGGACCCATGTCCCCTATCATTTTTTTTTAGGTTTTGGTTGAAACTTGAACTCCTTGTTAAGGGATGAAATGCTTCTCTTTTTAGGAATATATTTGATATTCTTGAGACCCCTTTTGTTCTGATTAAAAGAAAGATAAGAAAAAATGTTCTGATGAAAGAGATGCCTGAAATACTTTCTTTTTTCTTTTTTTGGATCTAATGTTCATGCAAAGAGAATCTGAGGTCTTGCTACAATAGTAGGTTTTTAAAAAGCAAAAAGAATGAAAGTAAAAGAAAAGTCACAAGCAAGAACGAGTAGGGTTATGAAGAAAAAATCTTTTTACTCCCAACATCGGATGAATAACTTTTCATATCATCACATATCTTTAAAAGTCAACTCAATTACTGTATTTAATGCAAGCTAACGTTTTGTTTTCTAATGGACACCCTCTCCTAGTAAAAACAAGCCATTTAAGCTTCCCAACAGTGTTGTATAAGACATGTAAAATCTGTTGAACAAGGTCAAATGACTCTCATCTGCTATTGGCAAGAGATTTTCAAGATCTTTATGTGTAACGCACAAATATTTGGAGGGCTACTGATTGATTAACAATTTTTTTTTTGTTTTCCCTAAGTCCTCCCTTCCTAACAAATAAATAAAGTTTAAGGTGATAATTCATCCTTTCTAGGTTTAGCTAAGTATTAAGCCTAAATATGTATGAGGTAGGCTCAATCAAGTGCTGAACTCAAATTTATATGGGTTCGAAAGAATACTAAAAAACCTGGAGTGTTGCTGTTTTGAATTTTCACACTTTATATTGAAACAACAATCCCTTCTGATTGTTGCTGGCTTTGCAAACAAAAAGTTATGCGTGACTACTGGGAATCAAAAAAAGGGTTTTAAAGTTCAGAAAGGAGACTCGCAGCCACTGCACCACAGCCATTTTAACAAAAGTTGTCATTTATAAATATAATAAAGTATATTTTCTGCATGATAAAGTCTATCACCTCATACTTTTTACGGATTTTGTGCTAAGAAAATCACTTATCACTTAGCTACTGCATGTTTTTTTTTTTATTGTATACACATTAATAATATATATGATTTGTTTTAATTAACCATCACCCAAGTGTACTTTAATTTTCAGATTATATAAATGTGATATATATTCTTAAAGTTAATCTTGTTAATTTTTTTTATTAACGTGGGTGTCCGGGTCAGTTTGCGCGTACCTCAACTAATTCCACGGGCCTTGAAGTTAACGACCATGTAAGCTTCCAGTAACCATCATATTAGCAACCACATGTCTCGAACATAAGACCACAGGAGAAGTAAAACTCTTAGTCCCAAACTCTTACTACTGGACCAACTACTAGATGGTTGTTAATCTTGTTATTGGTATTGTACTAAAAGATAGCTAAAAATAATGTTAATAGCAATAATATACTGGTTATTCTGGTTGTTTTTTAAAATATTTTTTGTTTAGATATGCATTAAAATAATATATTTTTTATTTTTTAAAATTTATTTTTAACTTCAATAAATCAAAATGATAAAAAAATATAATTTTAAATAAAAAATTAAAATTTTAACAGCAACTAAACACGTTACCAAATAACCAGTATATTATCACATCCTGGTTTTTACTAATTCGTTCCAGGAACTAGCTAGGTATTGCTTCTCCTCCTCCGAATCAATCGTAACCATTGAGCATCCGAATTAATTTTAAGAACATCAAACACTTATGAAAAAAAAAAAGAAAAGAAGAAGCACATTTAGTGAGGATTAAGGGCCTGAAAGTGATCTGATCAACTAGCCTTTTTAACCTAGGGGCCATACCTGATAGGTTTTAGAAAACATCAAATCATTTGACCCCTCGATACAAGGGAAGGCCTTGGTAACTCCGACGTCCGCTTAGGAAGAATAACCTCACCGAAATCTGAACGCGAAACTCAATCACGACGTTGAGTTAGTTCAAGCCTCCTTCAGTCCCCTCCCTTCCCACTGGTTCTTGATTCTCAAAATTCCACCGCAATAAATTGGTGGCAGATTTGCGTTTTGACAGCAAGATTGATTAGAGGCTCAACAACTCATCATTGTTTCTTGAACCCAAACCACGACTTCAATTTGTCAAAAACTGAGTAGACAATTGGACGGCAAACGTCGAACCACATGCATGCTCCTTGTGCCGTAACACCACAACCGTCAGTTTAAGCATTTTGGCCATCCATAAATTCGTTGAATCATCAATAAATTCAACTGCATCCTCCAATTACCTCTTGCTCATTGCTCATTGATTTCAAGAAATAAATTAAACAATGTTATCTCAATCAGTGAATAATATTAAAGTATTTCTGAAACTTAAGTAACGATTTAAATTATTAAATTAAATTAATTATGTGATATAATATCAAAATTTTATTAATTAAATAATTATGAGTTCGAATCTTATTTTTTTTTATAAAAATTAAACATAAAATAATTTGAATAATATGATTCCTTAATAAGTTTAGAACTCGTTTATTTTACATTTCAAAAATATTTTTGAAAAATATTGATTTGATTTGATTTTTTTAATTTAAATTAATTATTTTTAGTGTTTTTATATCGTTGTAATATATTAATATCAAAAATAATTTTTTAAAAATAAAAAATATTATTTTAATACATTTCTAAACAAAAAACACTTTAAAAAACAATCATTACCATAATAATAAACACTTCCACGCCTACTTCAGTCCCCAAAACCACCAGAATCCTTCGTCAATGCTCCACTAAATCTTTACACAGTCCAATTCTAAATCCCACCACAGCTAGGAGAAAAGGAATCTTGAAATCTCCTTAAACCTAGGAAAATCTTCCTCCATTCTCTCCGTTACTAGCTAATTGGAAGTAATTATGATAAACGAGCACAAGTAAGGAGCGCTTTTATGTTTTATCAATGAACGGCAGGGAAACGGAGTGATCGGTGGTGGTAAACTTCATGATACTTACCCACTAAAAGCACATCAACTTAGACCTTAAGAAAAGCTCAGTAAAAATTCCATGCCGGCAAAAAATTAGACCCCACCACTCAGGAGGGACAATCCAGCGGTGGCGGCGGAGGTGGCAGCCTTGCCCACTACCTTCAGCGATTTTAAATACCTGTAACCGGCATCATCATTGAAGTCCAGAGTTTGTGTAGGTGATCTCTAGCATCCCATTTGACAAGGACATGGCTCAAAAATATCAGAGATTTTGTATTTCCTTACTCCAGTGTTGCATAATTGCATTTCATTGGAATTGTGAAAATAATGAATAAACGAGGTTGATCAAAGTAGCTAATAGCAACTTTTGCAGGTGTTCTGCTTTCTTGCTTTCAATTTTCAAATGCTAAAATGGATTCGCAAGGAGTGTTTCGCTCAATGGTTCTCACATGCTATTCTACAAGCGGGAAAATTTTCGAGAACTAGCTAGGGGAGTGGAATCTTTTCTTTATTACTACTTTTCTTGATTTAAGGTAAATTAAAAATGAAACATGATATTAAAATTCTACAGAACAATTCTGAAAAATCTCATTTCCCATTGCTTTTTCTTTCTTTTCCTCTGTTTCAATGCCACTATCCCATGCACTTTGTTGATTTTCTCCGAGCTTACATATCTCACAGTACAATTTAGGAAACCATTGCTTTCATGAAAGGAATGGCCAATTTAATTCCACAAAATTGCCATTGCTTTTCTTCTTCACCGAGACCTTCGTGTCAATACCATATAGGGTTCTTCACCAACATCCATTTTCCATTTGGATGGCAGGGAATGGGGATATAGGAGAAGGGCTTGCCTTTAGCCTAGGCATCTGGGCCAAAAATTGAACCTTTCACTGTTGCTATAGTTCAAACAAAGACGCATATCTAATATTTTGGACCCCCACAAAAAAGTGACCGAACTCGTGCTTAATGCTGTCACAAGTCAATTGATCCACCCACCATTTGATCACTTGACCATGTTCTCATGATCTATATATGTACAACCTCAAGACAGATTAGATATGATCGGCCTTGTTTCAACAGCATGAACTGGATTGTCATTATTGTTCTTCCCCCCTCTCTTTTCGTCGCTATTGATTGGAAATCGCTGCACTTTCAATGGTGCAAATGGAGATGCCAATACATGCCTTATCAAGTAAGAATAAAAATACCATTTCCTATCTTGAGCTGCCCTCTGCTGATTTGAACAGCTGGAATAATAAGTGATCAAAATTGGAGTTGAATTTAGATTCAACCGTTGAAACCATTCGACTAACAAGCAAATACAAGGAACTTGCTTATCAAAGAATGAAAATGAAAAAAGGATTGAATTAACTAGTTAGTTAGGATAGACATTATAAGGGTAATCCTTTGCGGAAATTCTTTCAATTTGCATTGAACAATAGAGAGTTATAGAGCTGGGATAGGTGCCTAGGGACACGTTTACAGTCCACTTACATTGCAGGCATGGTCCCAGCTTTTGTTTTTAAACTGCTAAAATAAACAGCAAGAAACTATATTAAAATAAGATGATCAATCAACATGAGCAGGGACTAAAATCCTAAAGTAGGCTGGTTGCTTCTCCTTCTTGTGATATGCTCATCAGTTGTGATACCAATGAAATTCTAATGGTCTAGTAACTGGTCTTGAAGGGCTTAATAGTCTTGACATCATCAATAACTCCAGCAATAGAGCCAGCGGCAGCAGCTATAGTAATAATGAGGCAAGCAACACTAAGGATTTGGAGGCAAAGCCATCTCGTGCTCCATTTTGGTATCTTCTTTTGTGAAATATACATCTCAACTGGGAAGTAAACGGTCAATGGCCAAAATCCAAAAGCCCCAAGGAGACCAACTATGTCATTAAAGAAGGGAAGGAGCATTGAAATCACAGTAGTAATAACCACAAAAATTGTTCTCCAAACCATTCTGAAGAGGTTGATATTGAATGGACGGAGACCGGGAATTGAGATTTTGATATCTTTGGTAACGAAGTCACTATCGGGGAATCTTCGGGCCGCTTCTTTTTCAATAAAGGCAAAGAGGGGTTGGCAGTAAACTTGGTATGCACCTACAAGGTGGATTACAATGGCAGTATTGGCAATGTCAAGTAGCCAATATGGATTGTAGAAGCCAAATCCAGTGAGGAGGTTGCCAGGGGACATGTCTCCAAAAGCAGCATATCCAAAACAGCCACAGAACATGTAGAAAAGCGTTGTCACTACAACACTTATTAGAGTTGCTTTCTTCATTGTCTTGGCTTCCGAAGGTGGGGCTTTGACCGTGTCCTGCCATGAAATGGACCAAACAATTGGTCAGTTTAACTGGCAAATCATAGAACAAATGTGAGAATGTATACTGAGCACTTATGTTACAAGAGAATGTAATGTAACATACCTGAATTTCAATGAGGATCACGGAGTAAGAATAGGCAAAAGCAACGTCACCAAGTGCTTGGAAGCTTCTCCATATCTTTTGAGTTTGAGTCACAGTGCCAATACTTATTCCGGTTAGGCTTCCCCTGACTCTTTTATTTTCTATAACTTTACCAATGCCAAGACCTAGACCAATTGTTGAATAAGTGAAGGACATGACTGCAGCGACAAGGGAGAGCCAGTGTAACTGATCAAATCCAGGAATCTGAGACAGAAGGATCTCAGCTATGCCAAACCCTATCATATATGGATTGGCATTCATGCGGCATGGATCTTTTCCACCACTCTGGTGGAAACAATTAGACCTCTTTATTGCCCTGTATTCAAAAGACAAGGACCAATCAGCCCAAGAAGAAGAAGAAGAAGATAGCAAAGTTAATTACAAATTCTTGGTTGGACTAAAACTTACATCATGCTTATAGAAGATGCAATTGTGTAGCCAATGGCAACCCCGAAAAGGTTCACATACTGAACAAATCCACATATTTTGACCTTTACACCACCTGTGTGAAAATAAAAATCACAGTGTAAAAAAAAATATCTATAATGTTTAAAGTTAAAAAAGGTCATGCTAATTTAATTAACAATATGTGTCAGCAAATTTACCAAGGTTGGCCCTAACAGCATCCATGTAAGTGTAGTTCCTCTTGCCATTGTCAGGATCACCGGAGCGGTAGCAGGCAGAGAGCAGAATGGAAGTATAGTAAGTGACAAAAGAGAACAAAAGCATCACAGCTGGGCCAGCAATCCATCCAAGCTGACCTATAGCCCAAGCCAAGGATAGAACCCCGGACCCAATAACAGCTGTTATGATGTGAGCACTAGCAGTCCACACATTTCCTGTTTAACAACACAAGAGAGAATCAGGATAGAAAAAAGATAACCAAAGCAGTGAACGCTAATATGTTTTTATTTATTTGTGAGAGTTGTCCAGGAAATGAAGAAAAGTGAAGCTCACCAGTTCGTTTGGGACGCCCATCATCATCAAACCACTTGGAGTCACTTTGTGGATCTGTGTCAACTGAGACACTGAAAGCCTGGGGTGGGAGATGGTTCTTTGTGGCTGTATTCTCACCCATCTATGCTCACAAAAGATACCAATTACGTGAGTTATGTTATAAAAGAACCTCTAAAGCGTCTGAGACTATATGGAAGTTTGTGCACTCAACACAGTAACATTAAAGCATGAGGAAAAGAAGCACAAGTGTCGAAAGAGAGTGATGCGGCTCCTTCTTTGATAGATCCAAGTGCAGTTATAAGTATAGTGTTTAAGTCTCAGAAAACCGAGAATAACAACAGCTGACACATAGGCTCAACCACACACCTCCCAAGAATCACAAAACCCAAATAGATTCAGAGCCTAGTTTTTATCGTTGCTTCAAAAGGGAGAGACAGGGGGAGTGTGCTTATTTATCAGTATCAGAGGCACCGCTCTTATGAGCTGGAGAATAGAGTGAATTAAATTCAGAGATACACTGGAAGGCAAAGGATGGTGCGGTATTTATAAAAGATACGAGCCAGCCCAGGAAAAAAAATAAAATTGCACAGGCACGTGGTGTTAAAGTCTTCTTATCCCACCACCACCAATACTTTGTCTCGAAAACCAAATTCAAACCGTTCATGCTTGTTCTTGGACTTCTACTTGTAAAATCACGAGGGTACCAGATGTCCAATTTTCATTTTTTTTGACTTCGAAACAGTTAGCATTAATAATAATTAATTACTGTTTCTTTTTTCCTTTCATTTTTTTTCTTCTGCACGTAATTATTTTCACTATAGTTAAGTTAAATAAAGGCAGTTAAAGACGTTAAGCAATGAAAACATTCTTTAACCGCTTCAGAAGCGATGCTGAATGCTGCTAATTACGTACCTCCTGTTATTGTGGGTGAAATTAATCAACTTTTGTCTATGCTACGCATGAATTCAGGGCCTCTCTTTTGTTATTTACAAGGGTGTTCCTTGCACTTTTGTTGCGAAATTGCTATCACAAGAGTTACTGTGCTACTTTTTCTTTCAAAAGTGAGATTCTCCGAGTCATCCCTGCCACTGGACATGGCTTTAGTTAACTTGGAGCAAATTTATATATATTATTTGTGCTCTTTTTACTCCTTTCACTTTCAATTATCTTTTTCACGCTTCTTTTGCATAGTGAAATGGAGCTATTCTCTCTCTCGGACCAAACTCGGAAATGTGTGGCAACTGGGGTCACCAGAGTTATAATAAGATGAACAAACCCTATTTCGAATAATGAATTATATGCGACAAGAGAGATAAAGATTAACTCGAAAGTAGTCTTACCTTCATACCCGGTAACCTGCTGTCTTCTCTAGCACCCTGAGCTGCTTCTAATTAAAAGCTCGTGTGCACCACCCAGATATGTACCATAAAAGCTCACAGCAAGAGCTAATAAGAGCAGACACTGGTAGAAGAAGAATTTATGAGGGAGAGGAATTCCTGTGCTGGTGTGCTTCTCTTGTATCAACCCTCAATGGCTTATATATATAGTAGCATGCGAATTGAGCCACTTGAAAATATATAATATACATATATTTTCTCTTCGAAAGACAACCTTTGAATGGGGATTCTTGCGTTAAATGCTTCTCTACCACGATTAATGTTGTTCGAGAATAGGGTTCCCTTTTTCTTTCATTTTCCATTGAATTGAAAAGAGCATATAAGATCAGAAGATTGGGATTTTATTTTCATGATCATAAGCAAAAACCATGACTAACATTCGTAGGTGGACAAACCAGCATCTAATTCCCGTCTATAACTCCCAATGAATGAGGAAATAAATTAAGGTTATTTTATAACTAATAATAAATATTATATAAATATCTAAATTTTTTACATGCATGATTATATGGTTTTCTTTTTAAATTTATTTAATTCAATGTTGCTCTTTTATTTTAAATTATAAATAAATAAATTGTATTTCCTGCCCTTCTGTTGGAAAGATGCTAGATGTTCCATTGTGCTGGCGGGTGGCCAATAGTTCAGAGTGTACAATAGATTGAAGGGCTCTAAAAACGTTGTACTGGTATCATTTGTAGGAAGGCACTGAAGCACTAGTACGAGTCAAAACAACTTAATTACGCTGCAAATAAAATTTGAAGTTAATTTTTAATTAAAAAAATTCGACAATTTTATAGATCAATTTTTTAGTATCATAATTTTTTTAATTAAAAATTAAAAGATTATGCATGTATTTAATAAAATAAATTACCCTAGAGATGACTGTAAAATTGTGGATTTGGATTCTCTCATGTGGTGACCGGTCATGTTTCAGATTTAAGTCTAATTTTATTTTTACTATACATGAGATCATAATTATTTAATTTAAATTGAATAAAAATACTAATTATATTAATTAATTAACTAAAAAAACAACATTGTCAACAAATTAACGACCGCCCTAATTATTGCCCCCCACCGAGAGTACTGTAAAAAAAGAAGATTAACTATCAACTGTCTTAAGGGATACGATTCGTTTTGTCCCTACACGTGGTAGAACCACCAGCACACACGTTGAACACCTCCCCCCTCCGAGTTTTTCATCATGAAAAACAATCCGAACCTTTTCTAGTGTATTGTGTTATCACCTTTCAATAAATGTATATGTACTTCTTGATCCTTTGATATTTTAATCCCAAAAGCTCTGATGTGTTTGCCTGTTGATCAACCGAAGCAACACTTTGTAGCTAAGTTACCTGTCGTTGTAGTGATCAAACAGATGAAAGCTACGATAAAAACATGAACTTGAAGCTTTAGCCACTGCACTATCATGCGTTCGGAATCTGAGAAAAAGCTGAATAGGGACTGGACATGACAAATTTGAGTCCAAACTGTACACGGCGTCCCCTAATTAACCGATCGGTACCATCAATCAACGTATATATGCGTCTGCCAATAACTCGTAATTAGCTTGAATTAAGCATGAGATCATTGGTGACCGCATGCCCACGTCCCTTCTCTCATCCTCACGTCCTACTTCTTTCAGAGCAATATTAAGATTTGCAGCAAAGACTCGTCCTCTTAACCATGGTGAAACATTTTTGTTGCTGATACTTGGGACTCTACATACGCGCGGAGCAAGGTGTCTGGGACTTGAACTTTGGTTAGGTATGAGTTAAGAAAGGAACAAAATTAAATATCAAACCAACCTCGCATCAGCCAGAGAAGACCTTCTAGCACAGCTGAATTGTTTGACCACAAGTTATTCGACTTTGAAGATGGAGAGGGACCGAGCTCTCTTTCTTTCTCCAAACCTACTAGTGCTTG